>Ga0335074_10002761_pt1 | contig 23918 bp, 27 predicted proteins | sample Lox_Sample_23_FD_206715 | JGI IMG/M metagenome (GOLD analysis project Ga0335074, IMG submission 206715) | Soil microbial communities from Loxahatchee National Wildlife Refuge, Florida, United States - Lox_Sample_2.3 | ecosystem: Environmental > Terrestrial > Soil > Wetlands | place: USA... | reverse complement strand
GTGTGCGATATAAAATATAATATGGTTCGGTCCGTATTCCGTTCATATTAGATGTAAGCGGTAATGTGGGAAGTATATGAAATGACAGGGTATAATATAATGTATGGGATATAGAACGTGTGTAGTACATGTATATGGTGATGTATGTGAATATATTAGAATGACAGATATACTGTATACACGTATGTACGTGTACGTGTACGTGTACGTGTACGTGTACGCGTACGTGTACGTGTACGCGTACATGAATAGAATAAGAATAGAACACAGAAAGCAATAAAGAGAAGAAAAAGGATTGAAATATGTATAGGGTGCGCTAACGCGCAGGATATAGAGTAGGATAATAGAGTAGAAGAGTGATTGAACGCAGAGAACGAGTAAGAAAGGGGCTGGCCTTAGTTTGAACAGTTTGAAAACCGCTTGCAAACCTATCTCTCGGTTTGAACTGGTTTGAATTGGTTTGAACAAGATTTCTCCATGGTTTGAAGCTTCCAAACCAAAGTCAGATGTCTTCTTTCAACGGGGGGAAGTGTGGCGTCGAGCTCCCATGTCGATTGCTAGCTAGAACCATCAATCATACCTTACCCAAACCTATACTACCCAGCCGTGCTAGCATGTAGCCTTGCGACCACCAATTGTCGGATTGACTTGTAGCTCTGAAATTAAGTTCTTCTATACGATTATAAAAGATAAAAAGATTTATAGCCGTGCTAGCTTATGATCGAATACCTATTAGTTCACCCTCCAATAGAAATGTGATATCTTCTTCGCTGTGTCAGTAAGTTCATATTCAGAACCTTGCACAGGAGTCCCCTCCTTCTCGTCCAATCCAAACCCGAATCTAAAGAAACATCCATTGTAATTGACGACAGAATAATTGGACTCAGTCGGAGTAGGATTGTCGTAAAAATCATAATCGGAGGGCAGATCCGGACGTTTACTACGCATAATGGAACCCAAGTACCTGTAATCCCTTCCTCCGAACTCCAAACTGTTGTCGAACTTCCATGGAATTTCCCACCCCAACGTGACCCGTATATGCAAGACTTTGGGAGGCTCAGTGATTCGGGTTAGGAGGGAATCGACCCGGGAACCCGGTTTACAAACGGGGCACTTCGGAGCTTTGCCTTTTAACTGGTCAACAGTCAGGGGGTTTAGCATTGGACGGGAGAATTACCCAGTTTCGCGCCGTCGATGCTGCGCCAGCCGCTTCCCCAAACAAAGAACACAAGAGATATTCGACCTTTCTCGGTTCGCTCTTGAACTTCTTACCACAACGGCTGCAAGACCACGAAGTTGTGTACTCAAACTCGGTAAGATTCTTCGGAAACAGTTTCCGGATCCATCCTTCAGTGCCCAACCACTCATCAAGTTCTGATATTCCCAGCTCGTCTAGGACTGTATCCCGCATTCCGCTCAGTTGCTCTTGTGTAACCTGCTCCCAGACAAGTTTTTTTTCGAGGATATCGTTCAGTGCAGAATGGAACGGCTCGGGTGCAACCTCGTTAAAGAAATCATGCAACTCAACAGATTTCTGAAAGAGCATAGAAAACAACTGCGTGAGCACCGCATCGAATGAATGAGACTCGGTAGTGACGGGGATTGACGACAAAGGAGCGGAAATAGGTATCGGGATACGAAGATCGGTGGAAGAAGGCTCATTCACTTGGAAGTAACTATCGGTTTATTAGTGTCGCTCAGCTGTCTTGTCTTACTTGATATATGGATTCTTGAAAATTGTTTGTACGGGCACTCCTTCCCACTTTTGCTGCTTGATCATTGCATGTACGTTCTTGCAGTGACGGTTCATTTCCTTGAGGATTGTCTGATGGTGGTTGGGATAGTCAGCACGAGCGACCCCTTCGAAACGGCAGTCTCCAACGGGACAGACGTAGCGAGTGTGTGTAAGAATGCCCTCGATTGGTGCGCAAACTTGATCGGGATGTACTACATCGCCGACTTGCGCTAGGTGTGGTTCTCGCTCCTGTCGGAACAATTTTATTTCCGCTTTTCTCTTCTTAGCTATGACCGGGTGCTCGTCACTGAAATGGCGCTTGACGGAACGCGGAGGTACACCGTATTTACATACAGAGCAAATGGCGATTCTATACTCAGAGTTGTATTTGAAACACGGTTGATTGTCGGGCAACTTTTTCTCGTCGGTTTTCATCTACTAATTAGAACATCACCACGAATGGTTTACCGTTAACGAATAGCTGAATGGACTGAAATAAACCAATGAAAAGCTGGTAGAAAACGAAGAAGAAAAAAGATCGCGATTGTGCTAATGCACGACTGGATGAACGAGAGATGATCATATGCAAACGACCGTCGACGGACCATCAAAGCAGTCACGCTAGCCCTAGCCCTAGATATATTCAAACATTTCGGCCAACCATGGCCACAGTCCCCTGCCACCTTTACCAACTTGATGGATGTGCTCCACGCGATGACCAAGCTTCTTCATCTCAATTGTCACTGATGGAGGGAAACGTTGATCATGAGCTGTTTGCAGATGGTGAAGACGATGCTCACAATGTCGATGATGATCATGGGGATAAGATGACTGTGGATAATAATGAGGTTGCTACCGAGAGTTCTACGATTAAGGGCGACGCTGCCAGAGCTAACGGTCCTCTTGCCTCCTCGTCTACCTTTTCGATTCCATGACCAGTCAAGAAGCGCAGGAAGGATACTAGCAGAGGACATCAGCATTCAACGAGTCAACACGGTCGTGATTCCCAACCTGTTGCAGAGGTATCTCTTTTTTCTATCGTAAGTTAATTGTAGCGTTCCATTAATCCTACTTCAGAATCATACACACCCTCATCTACAGACAGCTTGAAGTTTCCATTCGCAGAACTTATTGAAGAGCAGAAAAAGATAGAGAAGCGGCAGGCTGAACGAGCCAGACTCCAAGCTGCTCTTTTAGAGACGGTAGACCCTTATGTTTCCGATCTGCCTCTTAGTACGGGAAACAGAAAGACGATGCAAGAACATATATTGTGCCCGGAATTAAATCAACGGCTATTAGGTGCGTTGAGCAGGATTGGAGCAGATGTTATTGTAGAGAAGGGATATCGATTCTTGAAATGCGCGAGAGTGGAGAGACCGTTTGATAAGGGGTGGGTTGACCAGAATGTGTATCGGATGAGAGGATTAGAGGGTTTGAATCCCTCTTTTTGAGATAGAGTTAATCGTAGATGAGAACTGAAGAAGGGAGATGGTTGGAAGTGGATTTCTTAGGGATCTTGTGAGTTTGAAAAATCGATTACCCACCGATATGATTGTTTGGTTCTGGGAACATGTCGCCTTTGAAAAGAGTGAGATGCTTGCTCACGCCTATCTTGAGGTTGTTATCTCTAGTTTGGTATACTCATCAGAGTAACCTTTCTGACAGTACATAGTTTGAAATCCCCGGCTTTGTTACTCGCGAAGTCGTAGATCAAGTTCTTCTGCAATTCGGCGTAGATGAAGACTTACTAGAAGACACTTCCCAAATTGACTCTGGCCACGAAGACGTAAAGGTAGAAAGTAGTCGATTCGGGGTAATATCAATTCCCTTAGCCCTACAAAACCTACCCGAACCGTTCTCCCCTATCTGTTCCTAAGCTAACTCTAGATCTCCGTCTCCATCTCATTTTACTCTTAATAAAAACGACAATGGATATCGAATACGGCGACCACGTCAGAATAGCAGTGTCAACGGCATTATCACATCACCTAGGACGTTTGGCAGAAACATCCCAACTCATCAACGTCCTTACTAGATCCATTTCGTCCTCAGCACTCCAGATTCGTCTCTTGAATCGTCTCCCTATTTGCCCCCCGCACGCTGCCATGTTCCGCAAGTCCCTCGCTTCATCATTCCTTTCCATCCCTCCTTTCTCTCGAATTCAGTTGTTCTTAACAACCTTGAAAACAAGAACTCCGTTCTCACTTCCTAAAAGGAACATTTCCAAGCCCGATTCGATCGCGCTCAAACACGCCATTTCAATCTTTGACGTTGCCATCGCCAAACCTCCGCCGGAAGACGACAACACGACAAGGGAAATAGTAAAAATGTTAAGAGGCATAGATAGTGAAATTTTGGATGGCCCAGCATTCATTAGTAGGACTGAATGTAAGAAAGTTCTACAGGGCCTGTGGATTAGATTGGATTGTGCAGTGCATGAGAGGAAGTCGATGATGGAAAAGAATCTCGATCAGTTTTATCATTAGCGTACTCACCTTTGGATTCCTTTGAATTCGATCGCTGTACTACAGTTTGACATCAAGTTTGAATAAGGCTGAGCGTTCCTACACGGGTTTTTAAGGCACTGTGACTGAGGCAAGGTACAAGGCAGCGACGTGCTTCTCAGGGATGGATGGATGGTTTTGGGGGCGCTGGGACAAAGGGACGAGAACTTGGCAATGACAGAGTTGATTGCTGAAGATCTACAGAACTGAGGATCGCTACTTAACTGTGACAGGCACGCTTTATAGTATGACTGACATCGTTGTGGGCTTGTGAAAATCTTAGCCTGGATCACCTCTCATTGTTTCACTGAAACCCTTAATTGTGGCCATCAATTCAGACAAGGTTACCCATCTTAAATTGCCACAATTAATTCATACTATTAGATACACAAGCAATCTGTCCTCAACTTTTCAAGTTCACTGTCAATATCTTGGTTTTGTTGAAGTGTATTATGCATGTCCAGCCTTTCAGCAATTGGAAATCCTTGTGCTGCTCCTTCACCTCTGCTGCTCTTGATGTTGTACTTCAAAGTTCACTTCACAAGTTCACCCATTTTGTTTCCTCAAATATTTATCTCAATCTCAATTGCAATGTCCTCAATCCAATACCCGTCGAGTGATTCATCTAGAATTAAAAGTGGCACCATTTGCATGGGAATAAATTTCTGCGCTAGCGCAACCGTATGTCAACGATACTTCTTGATTCTCAACTGTTCGTCATCCAGCCGCCGACCCAATTTGGTATCTAAACCACCAGGGAGCCCCGTCACAAGTTCCTCCAACCCGGTGAACGAAATCCCAGAACGCATCTTCTCTGGTCACTGTTGGTAGCTTCAACTTGAATATTGCCAATTGAAATGAAGGGATAGCGCGGGTGGCTAGTCTGAGGACAATATTTTAGTTATCTCTTCAAAAGATGACTGGTAGGCACCACGGTCGGATTTGTTTCAGGCCGTACTCTTCAATGGAATGACAATCAATTATATCAATTGGCAAATGTCGACAAGTGCTGCTTTCCTCGATCTACTTTTAATTGCTAAATCGAATCGTATTGTACAACCACCCATTGACTCGCACTATCACTTGCGGCTTCGATTTCGAAGGACAGATCATGCAACACGTACTTTCCACAATCTCCTATGTTTGCGAAAGCAAAGTTCATGCCCCGGCGCTCTATGTCATTGTGAGATGATTGCGTGCCAAGTTGCCAACGCACCGCTGACGACTTTCTGAGATTGTTGGTCAGAAAAACGGCGGCTTCTCTTTGCTCTGCAAAACGAATGTCTTTATTCCGACTCGAATTCTCTTTGGTAGGTTTCAAGAAAAAGACAACCACTGGTATCGGTTCCATATCATAGTTTTCGGATAACAAATAGAAATGCTTCATGCAACACCCTACGCCACCCCTTTCCCCAAACGATTATGCGCCTGCTTCCTCTTGACGTTCCCAGTATTCCTGTTTGAGCTGTTCCGAAAGGTTTCTTCCTGGCTCCCACGTGTCGTGGCTCGATGAGTATCCATCCCAATTTACATGATAAAGATACCCACGCCCACATCGCTTATGACCTTTCACCATATTTACCACAAACTGATCAGATTCTAACTCATCCGTATCATTCTCGTCACCGGGAGCTTCACCGTCTGCTTCTTCGGGCTAACACCGTCAGCCAGGACATATGTGAGGACAATTACATCAATGTTGTCCATGTTGGCAATACCATCAGGATCATTCTCGTCACCGGGAGCTTTATCATCTGCTTCTTCAATATCCTCGGTCTAACACTGTCAGCCAAGCCATATGTGGACAATTACTTCGACTTTCTCAACGAATCCGGATTCCAGGTCCATGTCGTCAAAGACAGTGTGCATGTCGCTTGGAACGTAGACAAGGCTGACGCTTTGTCCTAGCGGGCCCCTAGATTATTAGCGTTAACGTTTAGATCTTTGTACCGCACACCCCTCCTACGGAGCCACATGCCTCCTGCGAGTCTTGCAGAACGAGGACGAGGGATTTGTGGATGGATTGTTGCGGGTACTTGAAGAGAGACTGGTTGAGCCATGTTAGTTTGAAGTGTTTTAGAACTCGTGTAATGGATGCTGGGATGGTTGATGGTTGATGGTTGATGGTTGATGGTTGATGGTTGATGGTTGATGGTTGATGGTTGATGGTTGATGGTTGGGGACTGAAGTGGTTTTTTACCAAAGCAAGCCTGAATTCGGTTGGAATCATGATTTCTTGGTTTTGGCAGCCTGGCTTCGGTCGCGTCCACACGAAATTTCGCGTGTCGCCAACCAATGAGAGACATGGAGTGACAAAACGCCGATCAAATTGGAATTACTGTGCGTTGTGATAAAGGTGAGAAACTTTTCGTTTATCTTTATCTTTAGGGGAAATAGTTTCTCATATTCATAATAAAAACAGGCTCCAAGTACTGGACCATACTTTACTACCCTCTTCGAATCCTTGATTCAGGTGACTCCCTTTGCTTTTCCTTCTATTTTGGGCTTTCCAGCTTATTGAGATTATTCAGCGCTGCAATCTTATGTATATAAAGACCTGTGTAGCCACATCTCATGTACACAATTAACTCGCTCACACTCACACATATTTCTACACGGCTTTCCCACAATTCCTCCGAACCGGTCTGTTTTTGAAGTGCCAATCCTGCTAGTAACTTGTAGGAAGTGTTTTGCGGTCGCTAGCTCATCCTGGGCCCTCCAAGTCGTCACCATGACTGCAGGATTTGCCATAATCTTTCCCATCTCGATTCTCATTCTAATTGTAGAACGCCCAAGCAAAATTACAAAACTTTAGAGTCTTGGGTAGAGAAAGGTAAATGCAGTGTCCCTGCAGGACGATGTTCACGCATTCCATCACCAATGGATTGGTTTACCTCTCTAGTAGATCGGGGCACTGGTAGAGACACTATTATGGAGGGAACACAGTGGGAGTGGTGTCGGGGAGGAAATGAATCCCAAAGATGCAATCTGTGGAAGTAGAATTGAGTAAAAGAAGGGAATGCTGAGACAACTGAAGGCGTTGCGCATCAGTGATATTGCTGTTGTTAATGATGCCCAAAACTCGACTTAACGCATTTCAGAATCCTTGGAAGAGGCATACGTTCATGTACCAAAAGACAAATGGTTCCAGCCTACAAGAAGGCTTTCTATTTCCGTAGTGGGGAACCGATCCGTTCAACTTTGAACGACAATCACCATCACCATCCAGGAGAGAAACAACAGCAAGCACAGCGCTAATGGCAGATACGGCAGCTAAACCAACCTGCAGCTCAGATCCAACCTGCGGAATGAAGTTCAGCTCGAAGTAATAAAACGGAAAGATAAGGAATAGACATGGAAAAAAGGAGGAAGTGGGAGCGAGGATTGGGAAAGTAACGAACCGGAATCATTTGCTGAAGCAATCAATCATCCCTATTACTCACCAGTGGGAGCAAGCAATTCTGGACACGAATACAATTCGTCGATAAAAAATGGAACGTGGACGCTTATCAACTTGCCAAAAGGAAGGAAGACTGTATCGTGTAAAGCATAAAACAGAGGAAAGCTGGAAACGTTTATAACGGTTGAAAGCAAGACTCGTTGCTAAAGGATACACCCCAGTACACGGGTGGATTTATCTGGATACTATGAGCACTGTTACGAAGCTCCCATCAATTAGAATCTTACTGGGACTTGATTCAGTCGAATATCCCGAAGCTCGATTGACGTTCGGTATCTTTCTTGAATTTGCCTCCGGAGGAAGGTGAGAAGTGGATTCTCGGTTTGATTTGGGCAACACGACTGATCAGATGCAAAAATCGATTTCAAATTTTCATCAAGGTATCGCCGGCTGCTTTATGTTGAAATAGATGTGTGTGAGCGAGTGAATTGTCTGATTGAGATGTGGCTACAGACTTGTCTTTATATACTTGCAGCACAGCGCTGATGTCATTGTAACACTTTATGTCTTTCTAATTTACAGGGAATCATCATCATGAACCATCCATCTCAATCGGTATATCACCAAGCTGTCGAACGTACAAAGGTACATACAGCTCTCCACGGGAACCTTTTAGCGGGCGGGGTCGACACAACTGATATGGTACAATCGATTAAAACACTTTAAACACATGCACCTGCGGCTGCACAAGAGGAATGAGCATCTGATGGGAAGCGCATCTTGTCGTCATCGAATCACCGAATAACTGGACAAACTATGACATATCTAAATCCGTGTTCACAGCAGAAGGGGTGAACTTGTGTCACTTGCGCGGTTTCCATGGAACGCTGGCGGCTGAGAATTAAACTCCACAGAAATGTTGGGATATTGCAAATAGACTTGGCTTTCTATACTTGAAGCAAGCACAGCCGTTGACGTTCTTCTAACATTTGTGATAGTCTTTTTCTTTTTTTCCTTTCTTTCCTTTGAGCGGTGCGCCCCAGAAGGGAAAATGCCGTTAAGGACAAGACGGGAGTCTCTGCAAGTTGTGCAGCATTCCCATTACAACCCTCTCCTTATAATTGAGATGCATCTGAGTGAGATGCCTTCTTCTCCTCTCCCTGCTGCCAGTAAGGCTAAGGTTTAGCTTTCTCTTGTTGAGATGCGTCATTTGTTTCTTCATCCCTTACCTGATTGTCTCGCAGCCGCATTCTTCAATGAGATGTCCATTCCTTTTACAATAGTCACGGTGCGTTCCACTAGAGGCACGAGGCGTTTGAGATGGGACGATCGTAAGACTATTCAATACATTTGCCATTGGTCCCAGAGTAGATGTGGAGGTTGGCTTGCTCTACTCAAATACAAGTACTTCTGCACAGAGTGTTGGCGGCGAAATTGAATGGACGCTGGACCTAGGAGGTTGCTAAAATGTCTTCCACTCTGCAAGAAAACAAGGTTGACATCAACTTCAGATAAAAGGAGAAGCGATGATTGTCGACTTTCTTGTTGGACCCCTGGTGAACTGATGGGTATGGCTTTGCATCGGAGAGTCTTTAGTCTTCTTGAGAGAGTAGAATGTTATATTTGCTTGCACTCTTTTGCGGTCTGAGACTCCAGCATATTCATGTGCAAGGCGCTCAGATCTCACGGGGCCGACTGTAGATGATAGACCCTTGTTAACTCTGCAAGGAAAGCAAGGAGGGCTTGCAAATTCATGCTTGCGCTGCGCCGGAATTGGAGGAGCAGACGATCCTGTAAATCCATTTTCATTGACGTTTTTCTAACAAGAGACTCGCCCCTGACACGGCCGCTGGCCGATGTCAAGCTTGACTTGGCTGAGAGAACATGGGGAACCTTTCAGCTATCCAGACTTCATTCTGCTGACACTAACACTCTAGTATTTGAATCTACAAAACCGGTTATACCTCCGGGACGTATGGCAATCGAAGTACAGCCTTCCTACAAACACTCTCAACAATCGGGGTGGGAAAGCCTGTGGATATTGTAAAGAATGGACATCTCATTGAGGGGTGCCTAAAAGGAGATTAGAATTAGGAATGGTCTTTCAGATACGTATAAGATTCTTGGTCATATCTCCACAGCAATGAGCCGAATGTCATCTTCAATTTCCCGAATCGATTTATACTGATTGCGCCAGCAATGCTCAATAATCATTGCACATGCCGGAATGATTCCCTCGATATCGGGAAAACTGCCATTCTCGTAGCGGTTTTCAACCTCAGTTGAATCCAGGTCGTGGTATGGTACTTTCCCTGTAAGTATTTCAAACAATAGGGAACCGATGGCGAATATGTCGTCTGCCACACATGGCTTTCTGCCTTCCACCACCCGAGCTCTGTTATATCTCGTTTCTGCTGTTTCCACTGTTCCTTCTTCAGTTTCCAACCTTGCTCTGACCATTTCTTCGTCCAATACAATCGAATTTCCGAAGTCGCAGAGTTTGATTGTGAAGTCTGAAGCGAGGAGAATATTTCGCGCGGAAATGTCATTATGGAGAATGTTGTTGGAATGCACATAAGCAATACCCTCGACGGCCTGTTGACACCAGCGGAGGCGATCGTTGAGGGCCGGTAAAGCAGGAAGACTCCCATAGTAGTTACGCAACGACCCGTGAGGATAGTATTCAAAGATCGATCCCTCTTCACAGATGGCGTGAAGGTGCGTGATGCGGGAATGATGCTGAAGTATGGCCAGAACCTCTTGCTCCTTTTTCAGAGCTCGTACGGCGTCTTTGTTCTCCGCATTGCAATACTTTAATACACGTGTCTTGTCTGAGCGCAGGATTGCTACTCTGCTATCTAATCCGATTCCAACAATTTCCCCAGCGATCCGAGGCTTGCTCATTTGATACCTAACCATGGTAGTTGGTTGGGTAGTTGCCTACTGTTGATATTAGTGGACGCGTGTTGGGAGGAGAGTACGCAGAAAGTCTATAAACGACTCAAATCGGCTTCGCGGGACGATAGAACCCAGACGGAACAGACGGAACAGACAGAACAGACAGAACAGACGGAACAGACGGAACAGACGGAAAAAATGAAAAAGAAATGTAAATATTACTCACTTATTACTTATTTGGTGGGGTGGCGCAGCAGCCCCCACCACTCTCAGCAAATCGGAACGGCGTCATTTGTAATCAACGCCGGTTGGAAATATGCACGTATTGGCACAAGCTCACCCACCTGTTGGTTGTTCCGCCTGGTATTCGCACCATTCGACGACTCTATTGAAGAATACGTAACAAGTCGATTTACCATGTGTAAGAACATCCGCACGGTTCAACGCTACCTCTGTGGTCATAGTGAGGAGGATGTGGACCTCGATCTTTGTGAGGATTACGAACAGCTCGGCGAATGTGACGCACCACCCGAAACTTGGGTCAACAAGGAACCCATCAATTTCGGCTCTAAACGTGTCAAGTCGAAATGCGTGGAATGTAAAGCGGAAGAAAAAAGGAAAGCAGAACAAGAAAACAAGTCAAAGGAAGCTGCAAAAGCAAACACAAAGGGAGCTGCAGAATCGTCTGCAACAGAAGCACAGTACTCGCCCTATTAACCTTGGCTGCCACCTAACAAGTAGAACTTGAATGATTTGTAGTGGTACAGGTGTACCTAGGGCGTAGTGCGCTGCTATTGTTTTGCCTGTGCTCGGTGCTTCTTGCTTTCAATTGTTATGTCCATAAGTATTAATATCCCTATTGTGAGGTCGCATGTACGTACATGTATTCTTACCTTATCTCGGAGAAATCCTAGAGGCGTCTTTGAGAATTGATGTCATTTGTATCACAGTGCTTCAGTTCAGCTATAACAGGAGCCCCTAGTTCTCACCTCGAACCAAATTATTCATTTTCACGCATATCCAACAAATCTTCGCTGTGCTATCTGGTTATCCTTCTGGCATGGTTGCCCCCTCTAAATTCCGCTTCAGAGACCGTTACTTTGACTCTCGTATTCACATTATCCACCAGGTCTGTCACTCCTCCCCCCAGTTGCTATTCTGTTAAGGCCAAAAGGGACGCCCATGAAGGTTTCGCATCGGCGGTTGAGAAACTATTTATCGTTGAACCTGGTAAAGTATGGTTCCACGAATGAGCTAGGAAAGGGTCATAGAAGGGGATTTGCGAATAAGAGGGTCAAGGAGTTGGCAGAACTCTGTCACTCCCATAATTCAGTAAAGACTTCTGTGAACGAATTTGAAGCCATCAGCGCGTTTTCGTGATGGATCCCAGGTCCGAGTTGACAGGTACTTGAATTTTGGAATCTTGCTCTTATCTTTACACCATCTCATGTTCTAGGACGTCGTGGAAAGTGCGATAAGGAAGAGGAGAAGGCAACTTGGACGCTCACCCCGCAGAATCTATCTGAGACTGCAAGCTTATAGAAAAGGGGAAGCTACCCCATGATCTCGCTCGTGAAGCTCTCCTCAACCAGCGCCAATAAAAGGTATTCAGGTACAGTCAGGACATGAGATTTGGAAGCACTTCATATGAATATGCTGGCATCTCAGATCTCAAAGGAGCACAAGCCACCGCTGCTTTCTATGCCTTGCAAAAGACGGGCTATGTAGGTTCCTATGCAAAACTACATTAATTGTCCGAATAGACTTGCTTATTGCTTGAAGTTCCGACCTTCATCATTTCCCTATTTCAAGTGACACGCATTCCTCACCGAGATGTCATCAGTGTGTTGCATACCACCTGCGGCTCCATCACTTTTCTCGCCCTCCCGCACCTCGCGCTCATCACTTGTTGGGGTAGGATGGCGGGTTTTTCTTGTTGACGGTATCTGTTTTCACATCTGTAAATATACTACGTATGTACGTGGTTGGATTATCCACGAGTTGATAGACATCCCTAGCTGCCAATTCACCGATCGTGCGGCAATGACGCTTGGGAGTGTTAGCCCTTCAGAGACTGCCAGGCTGTCGACGTGACCCTAGCACCAATGAGCCTGCAAGGGCGACGGTTTCCGAAAGTTTTTCAACCTTTTCTTCTAGAACTTGACGAACGGAATACCTGGGTCCACAAACCTACAACAAGAAGTCAACTACGACAGTCAGTCGCCTTTATCTGGTGTTGATGTTAACCCATCCTTCCTACAATCGCCTGGAGAAGGGTGAAGAACCTCTCAGCAAACTTGGATCTAGAATTCATTCCATCTCATGTCCTATACTCTTCCAGTAAATCAACGTCAATCTCTTGGAAATGCAGCCCCCCGTCTGGGGGTCCTAATGCCGCACCTGGCAGTCTCTGGCCATCTCTAGTGGCATCTGGCCGTCCTTGGCCGCGGTTTGTGAATCCCTGAGACGGTTCGATCAGCAATTGGCACCAGTTGAAAAGCTATGCGTGCAGCTAAGTTTTCTAACTGACCAAATAGTAACGGTAGGTTACATATAGTTATCTCACTTGTATATGAAACACGACTAGAGTACAACTAAAGCAAACAAATAAATAAACCAGGTTGTTGATTAGCATGAAGCGCAAATAGCGAGTCCCTTTCCTCCGTTGCAATAAGCTGCCCTCATCATTCTTCCTTTTGTCACACATCATCAGATCAATCAAGCAAGTAGCGTGCCTCGTACCAGGATGTGCTCTTTTTACTTTGACGGACTTTAGAACCTCGGGGTTAAAGGATTATGAGATAGCTCAGTAGTTAAATAGTACTTAGATATTAAGACTCGTACCTTTAATGCCACCATCATTGTCGTCAGATTAAGTCGACCTATGCATTACCTCAGAATTCTTTCTCAGATCTTAATGGCGAGTTACACCAAGTGCGAGCGGATGCAACCAAGGGTCCATTTGGTCCGGAATACGTGCTCCGGAGTGACATACTTTCACTGTACATGTAAGAAGCTGGGCTAGCTCGTTTCCGATGGGCAAGTTCTTCACTGCGGTATTAGTGAAAGGGATTCTGGGTTCAAGGTTCACAGTGGTGAAGGGAAGTGTGGGTTCTTGGTATCTGACAAAACTTGATTTCATATTGGGTTGAAGCTTTTTATTTATACTTAACTATTTGTTAGAGTCCGCACCATCCGCACGCATCGCAAGTCAGCGATTATGCGTGGATACGATATCGAATCCTCTCCATTGCACTGCAACATGATTATGCCAAACTATCCCGAGCTAATCTTATTACTACAGTACCGGTGTCGGTATGAGCTGGGACATTACTCTTTCCGTCAAAGGCAGGATTTCTGCTCCACTGTAATCTATTTTTGTCCTATAATACCAGTCGCTAGAACGTATCTGGAGAATCATGATACCAGGACTAGGTGGTGAATCATCGGCGACAAGTCACGCTTTATGTTCCCGATGCCTGACCTGACGCTTCTCTTCTCCTGTTCGATTTGGGGCCCACAGTTGGGAGAAATTATGGGACCATAAGTGACGTGTTGAGATTGGGATGCGGAGTCCTCGCTTTCCGCCTCGTTAATGGTCTTCTTACTTTCGTACTCCACCAGATGTCGTAAAAGCGTGCAAAGATGACATATTCTGTACGGTGAGAGTACGAGTTCATCTTGGTTAACAACCAACTAGAGAGCCAACCAAGCTGCCTGGCCGATTTTCTGTGGATCGGGATGAGGACCGATTTTCAAGTTTGCGCTCCCAAGGAAACTGAGGATCATTGAAAACGATATGAGACATGATGTTCGGAGCGGCCAGAGCGGCCAGCAGGAGATAAACCGCTGAAGCGTGTTTGGCAAGTCTCTGAGTGAAGGATACGAGTGTTGGTAAGATTTTCTCCTTGCCATGAAGCTTGGTCAAGTCGATGATTCGTGTTGGAGGAAGTAATCCTCCTCGTCGGCAGAGTCGGAAGGCTGGAGCTCATAGGTTTCCTCTGGTTTTAATGTACCTTGGTATTGTGAACGATTCCCTGGTCTGAATGTATCGTTGTCATCATCAAGTACTACAGAGTCATGAGTTTGGTTATTTGATTTCTTCCCGTCGCTCTTGCCAGTACGCACGCATGAGATCTTGAACCCATTGTGGAGGGACCAGCCGTTTCTTGAGAGTGATTTGACGGAGTAGTATATGGAGTAGTTTCTGGAGCCGATACGGGTGTAAATAGGAGCAGGTGCGATAGGACTCGGTGAAGGAGATGGGCTTCTGGTTATGTCGAGTGGGACAATTCTGCTTCTCAGTAGTAGAAATATCCATCTTGAGAACCATGTGAGGTTGACAGTCCAAGGCCTCCAGGGTTGTTATTTACATATGCCAACCCACGGAGCCAAACCAGTGTTTGTGCTGGATGATTTTGGAATCCCCGAAGCTGGTCACTAAATTGTTCGAGGAAATTCTTTGTTCTTAGGCATGGCGTCACCCACTCAATCACCATCAATTTTTGGGTTCTGGAAGACATACTGATTGCAATCGACAATTACCAAGAATGGCTTCTTTTGAGCCACCTCCGAGACGCACGATTCCTGAAAATGCTGCACGTATCATCGAAAGTATCCAGTCTCCCCAGTTTCGCAGCCGACTGCTCACCACTCTTGCTTTGGGAGGATGGAAACTCGCCACACCTGAACGGGAACCATCGGCCGAGCCAATCCAAACTGTTCCTCAACAAATCGATCCTCTCCTTATCCCTCGCGTTCCACAACTTTCTCCTCCCCAGAAACAACATTCTCCGGCATACGATTCTCCCCAATTGGACAATTCCCCTTCACCTGACCAGCATCAACAACACCGAAACCAACAACCACCTCCTCCTCATTCTCCTTCAATCCCTCCATTTTCTTCTAAACATTCGTCCCAAAATTCCCCTGAATTACCTAGCCCTTCGCATCGTCAGCAATACACTCCTCACCGACGTTCTCAACGCCCTATTAGTCCCCATCAATCTCCTCTTCCGCGTAAACAACGATCATCGAGTAGCAATCTCCCACACGTTGAGGACGAGGTAACCCTTCTTGGCTGCACGTTGCTGATTTAGTTTGTACCAAGCCCCATCGCTTTAGAATCGGCACAGGAGGAAACTGTCAGAAGCGAGTCTGTGGAGTTGCCTAGAGAAGTAAACTGCCATACTTGCAAGTATCTGACCGTTCACAGTTAACAGAATTTGTGGGCCAAATTGGGGAATTCCCCCCTCCGATTGAAGGCGATGACGACCAAAACGATGAAGACGACTCATTCCGAAATGAAGCGCAGACTATGACTGGAATGGTACATCACCTGTTGTGAGTCTTTGCTAACACATCCCATAGGACCTCGATCTTCCCACTTCACAATTTCAATCCTCTGTGCAACCTTCTAGTCCTGAAATTCGGCCTCGAAGAAACACTAAAAGAAAATCTGCCCCCATCCGCTCCTCCTCCTCTGCCCCACAAAAAGATCCGCATCCATCGGCTATTGGAAGCGAATCCCAACAAATTCCCTCCAACGACAAACGGCGTAGGAACAGTGAACGGAATTTTGACTCGGGCGAATTCGAATATTCGAATATTCGACGTCGAATCGGTGATGCATACCTCAAATATTCGAATATTGACATCGAATATTCGAATATTTGGCACATTCGTCGAACCCGAATCGTGCTTCTGGGACTCGAATATTCGAGATTCCGTTCACTGCGTAGGAAACGCAAGCGAAGGATATCTCCGCCGCGAGGCCAACGACCATTCGGTTACGCGAAGCAACCTGGTGTCGGGACGGGACATGGCCTCAAGACAAAAAAGTACTGTCTGAAAGATGATAGTGAGATGGATGTTGAGGATGTTGAGGATGTTGAAGATGATGGCGACCAAGATTCAGATTATAAACCGTAGCTACACACTCAATTGTATATCTTATCTCTTCATTCCTTTTCCGAGTTCATTCAACCACACGGAGGACTTTGATTTCTGATAAGGATGGCATCTTACTCGCTCTGAATGGCTCTTCACGGATGAATGGATGCAGCTCCTTTGAATATCCTGATTCTAATAGATCCAAAGTGTTTGGCCCAGGTAAACCAAATCAAAGGTCTCATCTGTACAACCTCACACCCCGAAACAGGGTTCCCAACTGACTCTCAGGCCACCTCACTGACAAAGTCACTACCCTTCGATTAATCCTTTTCACTGATTCATTTCTCCGATCCTCGGCGAACAGATCATATCGATTGGCCACTGGAGTGGCGAGGTTATTGACAATACCGAGTTCCCTTCGTGAGAGAGTTCCCTGATTGCAATATTGTAGAAGACAAGAATAGCCGTAGGAGAAAGGTCAGCCCAAATCCTGACCATCAACGAAAGGCTCAACGACTCTGTTAGTGTCACAGACAAATCGAATCCCTCACCGCTACCTTTTCCCGCTCTGTTCAACTGTCAGCGTTCTAGTTAAATTATTGTAGAAGAGAAGAATAGTGGGGAGGAGAAAGGTTAAAGGTTATGGTTAACCCACCAAACTTTTCAAGCTGAGTTCAATGAATTGCTTTTTATTTAGATTGCATTGAAGCTGAACTGGAATTTCATAGATTCTCTCTACCTACATCATGATCTGATCGCGAAGCTCAAATGCAATTCACTGCCGATTCTCAGGCGACAAATAAAGTTTCGAGTGGTCTGAGTTTTCGTGATGAATTTGCCCGAATTGGTGAACTTATGATCTGTGACCGATAGCAATGCGTCGAAACCATCCTTTGACTTGGGGAGACCGGTGATGAAGTCGATGATGGTGTGCCCACAGAGAGAGGGAGTTTCAACTGCTTTGTAACGAAGAACCGAGCTCCAAACCATGCTGCTTAGGGTAATACATCTTCAACCTGGATGTGTCAGACTCGATGGTCACCGTTTCCCCTCATAAAATCATTACTCGCCACCTATCTCAGTCCACTGCCCTTGAAGGTTACGGATCCGAGCCAAATTTGCCAGCCAACTTTACATACCAGGTTCACTCCTTTCAGGGGTGGAAGAAAGTCTTAATCGAGCAATCAGCTCAATTATCCAAGACACAGATTTTGAAGTGGTTCAATATCTCGTTGAATGTTGCCTTCCTCTCTTGCACCTAGTAGAGCACCTTCCGAAGCCCCATCTGAGACCCCTTCTGACGGCGTCTTTCCTCATCGATGTCCTACCACTATGTCTGCTAGTCAGAAACAAGTCCATTAAGACTCTCCATCGAAGAGTCGGGAGGACGCCAAGAAACGTCAGTTCCAGCCTCACTCTACTCCACACAGCCAAATGACGCTATTTCCCATCTTCAGAATATGTTTAAAGGCCTTGGAAATCAAAGGTTGTCCCGGTCTACCGTGGTCAAGGCTCAGCTCGCAGCCATCAAAAAACGGATGAATCAACTCCAAGAAAATACCATTCATCAAGATCCCCCCTTGCATCAAGAAGATCTCACTCAAGGAGACCGCGTCAGGACTTCGTCGAAAGGAAAGGGCTGGAAATAACAGTTGAAGACGTCCCACAGGAAGATTCTCCAGTTCTCTCTACAGTCGCGATTATTCCATACCCATCGACTCGTCAGCAAACGTATGAACATCCACATTAACAACCTGGATGATCTGAAGCCGTCGAACTTTATCCGTTTGGAGGAGGTCTGATAACAAACCTTTGCCCTTTGCTTCAATGTCCCCCCTGCAGACAGATCATCAGATGGAAAAGGCCTACATATATCAGAAAAGCGTCAAACGGTATAGCCTATTGGGAGAACGGTAATTTGTAAGCCGAAATCGGTTACCCCCAAGACGACGACGATCACTACCTCTATTCTTCGACGGACCCTTCACCCAATCCTCCTGGCGTCAACGGATAATGGTTCGTCTCAACGGAGACGCCAAATCGATGGACTCAACAGAGGCATCAACGTACCGACGCGGCCGATCTGGAGATCCGAGAATGCTTATGCCAGGGACAAGACCCCGCCAATTCTTGTCGCCAACCGTGTGATATCGTAGAGCAGATAGAAGCCACTGAAGGTATTTAGGGAGAGGAGGGAAGAGAGCAAAGACCAATACAAAGAAAAAGCGAGTAGAGACACCATGATAGAAGGAGAAATGATGGACATTATGAAGGAAGAATAGGTGGCAATGGACCCTTCCGACGGCTCAGATTCCGACGGTCACCATTCTCATTCTCATCGCCACAGATCAAACTCACCTCCGTGTCGTCCGCAAAACGACAACTCCACGTAGCAATCAGCCAATTCCTCCAGTTCCTCCCATTCCACCAATTCCTCTGCATTTCGTTGTCCCTGAGCTCCGCCCGATCCGCCAAGAGGAGGACCTCCTGCATCAAATTCTTCCGCCCCGGTCCACTCGTCTACAAGTTGAACAGCAAAATTCTCATGCTATCGCAACGTCTTACGTATATGGAGATACAGCAGTCGTTGCTGCAATCGCAATCGCGCTCAAGGGCACTCCGATAAAATGGTTCTATTCTTTGGATCGTGAACTCCGAGATTCCAGCATGCCAACTGTCGCCGCCCCATGAGATTCGGATAGGGTTCAATGAAAGAGAAGTCAGGATGCATTGGACCTTGAGGCGTTGAATGAAGAACTAATCTACAAAGACGGAAGCTTTCAATTCTTGCATTGCAAAGGTCAATCCTCACCTCATCAATCTTCCTCTTATCAGTCCTCCTCTAACAAAAAAATCAATATCGCAACTCTGAGAGTCGCAGAGACGGCTGACGAAACCAAGGTCACTCCGTCAAAAATTGGTCTCGGATTCGATTCCCCTCACTCTTACTTGAAATCGCTCCATAAACTAGCACCTTTGAAGGATGCCATGGATCTGAAGACAGTCCAAGATGAGGAAATCGACCCGTTCGGTCTAGTTGATGAGAATGCAGCCATGGCACCAAACAATGAGAGATTGGAGTGACAACCGATTCACCAATCGGCATTCCGACCTTCACCTTCCCATTTTGGGTTGTGCTCGTCGTCTCAATATCTCGTCACAATGACAGTTTTGCCCATGGTCCTTGAACATGTGGATGATGCTGTGGGCGACATGAATCTGGACGATGATGGTGATTCTGTTGGCCTGGACGTGAATGCTTTGGACAACACTGTTGGTTTACAAGGCCATGGACGATGAGGTGGATGGTGCCAGTGATGATCTCAGACGACGTTGCTTGAGATGACCGTGATAATTATCTTGAGGACATGAATACTTTAGAACAAGGCGCTGTTGTCGAAGTGGACGCCGAAGGTATTGAAGATATAATTGTTGACGATATTAAAGACGAGGTTCAGGTCGCGGAAGGGCCTACATACCTATATCATGCTAGTCGTCTGTTATCACATGATCAATAACCAGTACACAGAATTGTAGAACATCGGAGAGTGTAGCTACCGTCTTCCTTATGTCGGCTATGAATCGAAGTTCGATACTGCGAATGAGCAAGGGACATTGATCCAGCAGTGCTCCGGAATTATATCGCCGGAATAGGAGGGAGCTATACCTTCCGTTTGAGCGAGGAATTAGCTAGTTAGGTTCGTTTCCAATATCTTCACCTTCCATAGAATGAGATCGTAATTGCTTCCTTTTTCCTCCTGCCGTCTGCGGTCGTGCGAATAAATCAGATTCTTCGCTGATCCAATGGCACGATCTCGGGTGCGAAGTTGGTTGGCATCGACGATCTAAGTCAGACTTCGTTGAAGCCTCTGAGTCCAAAATGCTTGATGGGCGCGCTGGTTGCTTCCCCGGGAAGGTCTCATCTCAACTCGAGCTGTCGCGGAATAGAATTTCCGCCGATACTCTGCCCCAAAGGTCTGCCGGTTCAAATGCTACCGTCTTCCATCCTCTCCATCCTTCACTGTAGATTGGCATCAAACCTATTTTGTCGAGTAAGGAAGTCGTTGTTCCAGAAGAGGTCACCGTCGTTGCCCCTTCTCGATGACCTATGACTTGGAGCGGGTTTGGTTCCAGAGTTGCAGGGTTTCGAGAGCGCTCCCTGACACCTGTTGAGGATATCTGCGCCTCCATCTCATGTATATATAGCCAGCGCCATAGCCACCCCTAATCTACCCTCAACACGCATCTAATCCATCAGCACCTCCTTTGAGATTACTGTTTTGAAAGATCTCAATGTAGTTAGTCCTAGCTCAGGGAGCGGAAGTATTGCTGGATGGTAGTACCGATTCCCCTCGTTCGAGTCCGGAGGAGATTCGGATGTGGCTGGACTTTCAGATGGCGAAGTGGGAAGGGTGAGGGTTAGCTTCATGCTTGGTTTATAGCCATCCTTGTTGGGTTTGCTGCGAGCCTGTCCAGACTCCAATGTGGACCAACTCATCCCGAGTCCATATTCTGGCTCATTTGGTTATCGACTGTTCGAGTTCCGCGCTCCCGTCGATTCGGGTTTCAGTTACGGTTTTGAAGAGCTGGAGAAGCAGCGCCTGTTACAAAAAGGTATCTGACGCAAGATAGGAAGGAAAGGGGACATAGCTGACGGGAGGGTGGAATTTGTTTCAGGCGAAATACGCCTCACCCGACGTGAAAGGAAAGGTGAGATATCCGTCAAGGACTGCAACCTGTAAGAGAAACAGCCTCGGACTATCAACGGAAATGTGAGATGCTGGCTCCGGCAGTACATACCGGTGGATGGTCGACTGGGTAGGTACATGACGTGAGGCACGGCTAACTAATTCAATTAAATCTTCTCATTCTCGCTGCCCGCTGAAGAACTTAACACAAAATGAAAAAAAGAGGGAAATGTAGAGTAAAATGTTTATGGTCTTCACCACTCCAAACTGATTTCCAAAAGGTTCCAATTCAATCTGATCTGCAATCCGCCTCCAATTCTCCTGCTCCTTGGACCTCCACCATCATTCTCTCACTCTGCTGCAGAGCGACTTCATCCGTTGGACATGTCTACTGCGGCCAACCCGTCGCTCCACTCTGCTCCCACTAAATGAGCTTTAAGTTGTGACTGATGTCGGTTTCCTTTCGGGATTTGAAAACGGTGACGCATGTCTCTGAAATACTTTCAGAATAGTCGATTTCCAAATTATGCTTCTGAGCCAGGGAGCGGACGATACATCGTTGGCCTGAGTTGAGAGTCGGTGGAAATTCCAACGCCGCGGTTGGAATACTCCTATAATGCAATAGAAAGACTTGGATCGCGGTGTAGAAACCAAGAGTCTCTTCATTGTTCATATCTAGCTCTACAGCGATCAGTAAACGGCACTAAACTGAAGGGTTTTGGAAAGGAGGGGTACGTACCGGCTCCAAAAGTCGGTGAGACAGGTTTGCGGAAAACAACCTTCGGGCGGAAAGCTTGGGGAAGGGTATTCACATCAAGGACACTCGGCGATCCCAACCCTGCTTCCGAACTCGGAGTTGGTGCAAAATGCACCGCCAGGGAAGTCTTATGCCCCGTTCCAGCTCCATGGGTTAAACCCGGGCTCGTTTGACTCGAAATGTGACTTGTATGTTCCTGCTGTCCTTGAATCTGCCTTCTTGCCTGTTTCTCCAGTCTCTGTCTTTGTTCGTCCTCAGGACTTAACCGTTTCTTCAACTCAACTATCAAAGGTCTCCCCTCCAGCTTAAACTTATTCAACACGCTAACTGCCTCCAGAGCATGATTCGGATCTTTAAAATTTGCAAATGCAAGGCCACGGAAGACGCCATCGGTGCGATGGCGATGGTAGTTGAAAGCTTCTGGAGGACTCAGACTTAAGTCTTCAAAGAGTTTCTCGCGGAAGGTTTCTTCCGGGTACGAGAAGGGGATGTTTTTTATGACGATTGCAGTATCGATGATGTCGGCTCCGGGAGTAGACGTTGTAACGCCCCCAGGACGGGTGTGAGTCATTCTCACTTCTCGAATTGTTATTTGAGAGCTTGATTACCGAGGAAGGCGTGAAGGAGAGTTGCCGAGGAAAAGGACGCCGGACGACAACTAGCCTCGGACCGGCTCCCATCCGACCAGGATGGGACCCCCGGAGGGGGGCTGGTCCGAGGCTAGACGACAATAGGATTTACTCGAACACGCGTTGCTGGTCTAGCTTCGGACCGGCCCCCGTCCCAGATGCGAGCCTGGACCAATATCTCTCCGGCGAGAATTCAAACTCCTGTAATCCTAAACCTCAAAGCGAGTAAACGACTGAGTCTTGAGGTATGTAAACAAGCTCTCGAAGCTTGTGAGTTGTGGCAAAGAGGACTCAGGAGCCCTCGCTGCGGGGTCAGAATTTTGGTGTCCACTTGGAATGAGGCGCAGATGAGAACGACAGTTGCAAGGATGACCGTGGTGATGGACTCGGTAACTTCGAGCAGCGTAGGTAGGGCTAACCGCGACGGAAGAGCTGACTAAAGATAGTGGTTTACACTTATTTCGTAGCCCCGTTGTAGCCGGTGGTATCGAGGCAAGCTCACCGAGAAGAAAAACAACGTTTGGACCTACGGCTGGCTCACACTACTACAGGAACGCTGAAAGATAGAAGGACCAACTTGTCATTATAAAGAGCTTGTGGGTATTGTAGATGGGGTAAGACCGCTTTAAATGTCCAACACAAGGAAAGGGAATATAACTAGACTTGAGTCAGAATAGATCCTGGCGGCTAGACGTGAGATACAAAAGAGTAGGCTCCAAATTCTAATTCATTCAATTTCTATGTACGCTACATAAACACACTATCGAGCTTATCGAGCTGAGCCGATTCGAGCCCACCTCGAGCTCTGTTCGTACTTTCGAGCTCACAGGAAGGCTCGATTCCGTGGGCCAGCTGGTCATGCAGGAGGATAGCTCGTCCGTGTTGAAATAGATGTGTGTGAGCGAGTGAATTGTCTAATTGAGATGTGGCTACAGGCTTGGCTTTATATACTTGCGGCACACAGCGCTGACGTCATTCTAACATTCCTGGTATTCTTTTCTTCTTTTCTTTGAGATCCACGATGTCGCATGCTAGAGGGGAAAAATCCGTGAAGGACAAGATGGGAGTCTCTGCAGGCTTGTGCAGCATACCCATTAAAAACCTCTGCTTATAGCGATTACCAGAATGATGCTCCCGATTGAGATGCATTTAATTGAGCATTCCTTCCCTTTCCTTGCTGCCAGTAAGGCTGAGATGTAGTCTCTGCACCATTTTCTTCTTCATCTCTTGCCTGAGTATCTCTCCACCGCTTTTTCAAGCATTCCTCAATGAGATGTCCATTCCTTTTGCAATAACGACATTGTTTTCCATCAGATTGTCGAGAGGAGCGATCGTAAGGCTTCGATTTGTGTTTGTACTTTGTATTCAAAGCATTTGCCATTGGTCCATTTGCTGCAGCGGGCTTGCTAGGTTCA
>Ga0335074_10002760_pt1 | contig 23924 bp, 19 predicted proteins | sample Lox_Sample_23_FD_206715 | JGI IMG/M metagenome (GOLD analysis project Ga0335074, IMG submission 206715) | Soil microbial communities from Loxahatchee National Wildlife Refuge, Florida, United States - Lox_Sample_2.3 | ecosystem: Environmental > Terrestrial > Soil > Wetlands | place: USA... | reverse complement strand
GCAAACGGCTGTCCGCGGAGTTCTTCCTTGCCGAGGTCGCGCAGGAGTTCTCGGAAGGCTGCAACTACCTGCTCGCAGTCGACGTCGACATGAATACGGTGGACGGCTATCAGATCTCGTCCTGGGAGCGGGGCTACGGCGACTTCGTCATGAAGCCCGACATGGCCACGCTGCGGCGGATCCCCTGGCACCCAGGCACCGCACTGGTGCTGGCTGACCTGCTCTGGCTAGACGGCACGCCGGTACTGGAATCGCCTCGTCAGATACTGCGGCGCCAGGTCGACCGGCTCGCCGAGCGCGATCTGATCGCCCTGGCCGGCACCGAGCTGGAGTTCGTCGTCTTCGCCGACAGCTACGAGCAGGCTGCCGCGAAGAACTACGCCGACCTGGTCCCCGCTAACGGCTACAACGTGGACTACTCGATTCTCGGCACCTCAAGGATCGAGCCGCTGCTGCGCCGCCTGCGCAACGGAATGGCCGGCGCCGGCCTGTACGTCGAGTCGGCCAAGGGCGAGTGCAATCTCGGCCAGCACGAGATCGCCTTCAGGTACGCCGATGCGCTCACTACCTGCGACAACCACTCGATCTACAAGACCGGAGCCAAGGAGATAGCGGCCCAAGACGGCATGAGCATCACGTTCATGGCCAAGCCGAACGCCCGCGAGGGCAACTCGTGCCACATCCACCTGTCGCTGCGCGGCACCGACGGCACGCCGGTCCTGGCCGGCGCAGGCCCCCATGGCCTGTCCAAGCTCGGTGAGCACTTCCTGGCCGGGCAGCTCGCCGCACTGCGGGAGCTGACGTTGTGCTATGCGCCGAACATCAATTCTTACAAGCGGTACGTGCCGGGCAGCTTCGCTCCGACCGCGGTGCGCTGGGGCGTGGACAACCGGACCTGCGCGCTGCGCCTGGTAGGCCACGGGCATTCGCTACGAGGGGAGAACCGCACCCCCGGCGGCGATGTCAACCCCTACCTCGCGGTTGCCGCGATGATCGCAGCCGGGCTGAACGGCATCGACAATGAGCTGCCACTGGAGCCCGCGTTCGAGGGCAACGCCTACGCCGACCAGAACCGGACCGTGCCCAGCACGATGCGCGACGCACTCGACCTCTGGGAGCACAGCAAGATTGCGCAGGCCGCGTTCGGGCCCGAGGTGATCGGGCATTACGCCAACTACGCCAGGGTCGAGCTGGCTGCCTACGATGCAGCCGTCACCGACTGGGAACTCCGCCGCTGCTTCGAGCGGCTTTGACCATGCTCAACCGCACCGCACCGCAAGGACAGGACCTGACACAGCAGCCATGACCGCCTACACCGTGATCAACCCGGCCACCGAGCAGCCCGTGAGGCGGGTCGAGCTCAACTCTGCCGAGCAGACCGATGCCGCCATCGAGCGCGCGGCCAGGGCGCAGGAATCCTGGCGTGCCGTCTCCCCTGGCGACCGCGCGCGGCTGCTGCGCCGCTTCGCCGATCAGGTCGACGCGCACATCGACGAGCTGGCGCTGCTGGAAACCACCGGTTCGGGCCACCCCGTCGGCGCGGCCACCTGGGAGGCCGGCCAGGTCCGCGACGTTCTCGCCTACTACGCCGCGGCCCCGGAGCGATTGACTGGCCGCCAGATCCCCGTTCCCGGTGGTCTAGATGTGACTTTCAAGGAACCTGTCGGCGTCGTCGGCCTCATCGTCCCGTGGAATTTCCCCATGCCAATCCTGTCCTGGGGGATGGCACCGGCGCTGGCAGCAGGTTGCACGGTCGTGGCGAAGCCGGCCGAGATGACGCCGCTGACCGCCATCAGGATCGGCGAGCTCGCCCTCGCGGCCGGCATACCTGAGGGCGTGTTCCAGGTGCTGCCCGGCAAGGGCAGCGTGGTCGGCCAGCGCCTCGTCGATCACCCGCTCGTCCGCAAGATCGTCTTCACCGGCTCGACCGAGGTCGGCCAGCGGATCATGGCTGGCTGCGCCCGGCACGTCAAGCGGCTCACCCTCGAACTCGGCGGCAAGAGCGCGAACATCGTCTTCGCCGACTCCGACATCGAGAAGGCCGCAGCCACCGCCCCATATGCCGTGTTCGACAACGCTGGCCAGGACTGCTGCGCCCGGTCCAGGATCCTGGTCGAAAGCTCGGTGCTGGACCGGTTCATGGCCCTGCTCGAGCCGGCGGTCAAGGGCGTGCGGGTCGGCGACCCGACCGCCCCAGACACCGAGATGGGGCCGCTGATCTCGTCCGATCAGCGTGCGCACGTGGCCAGTTTCGTGCCCGAGGGCGCGCCGGTCGCCTTCCGTGGCAGCGCGCCTTCTGGCCCTGGTTTCTGGTATCCGCCGACCGTGCTCGCGCCGGTCAGCACCGGCAACCCCGCCTATACCGAGGAGATCTTCGGTCCGGTCGTAACCGTGACCCCGTTCGCCGATGAGGCTGAGGCGATCGCGATGGCCAACGATTCGCCGTACGGCTTGTCGGGCTCGATCTGGACCGGCAACGTCGGCCGCGCGATCCGGGTCGCGCGCGGCGTTGAGACCGGCAACCTCTCGGTGAACTCGCATGCGTCCGTCAGGTACTGGACGCCGTTCGGCGGCTTCAAGCAGTCCGGGCTCGGGCGCGAGCTGGGGCCCGATGCCGTCGACGCGTTCACCGAGGTCAAGAACGTCTTTATCTCAACCGAGTAGGGGAACGGGGCCGCGGGGCGGACTGCCGCCCGGCGCGCCGCCGTGCCTAAGCCAGGCCAGTAAACGGACGGAGCGGACAATGCAGCGCCTGCAGGATCGGGTTGTCGTAGTCACAGGAGCGGGCAGTGGGCTCGGCCTGGCCAGTGCCAAGCGGATGGCAGAGGAGGGCGCCAGGATTGTCGCGGTCGACATTGACGAGCAAGCCTGCGCTCTCGCAGCGAAGGAGACTGCCGGCGAGTTCGTGGTTGCCGATGTCGCCGATGAGGACCAGGTTCGCGAGCTGTTCGACGGTGTTGCCGAGCGCTTCGGGCGGATCGACGTTGCCTTCAATAACGCGGGCATCTCCCCGCCCGAGGACGACTCAATCCTGACCACCGGCATTGAAGCCTGGCGGCGCGTGCAGGAGATCAACCTCACCTCGGTCTACCTGTGCTGCAAGTACGTGCTGCCACACATGTTGCGGCAGGGCAAGGGCTCGATCATCAACACCGCGTCGTTCGTCGCCATCCTCGGCGCCGCTACCTCGCAGGTCTCCTACACCGCCTCCAAGGGCGGCGTCCTGGCGATGAGCCGGGAACTCGGCGTCCAGTTCGCCCGCGAGGGCATCAGGGTTAACGCGTTGTGCCCAGGGCCGATTAACACCCCATTGCTGCAGTCGCTGTACGCCGCAGATCCCGAGCGGGCCGCCCGGCGCCTCGTGCACGTACCGATGGGCCGGTTCGGCGAGCCCGAGGAGATAGCTGCCGCTGTCGCCTTCCTGGCCAGCGACGACTCTTCGTTCATTACCGCGTCCCAGTTCCTGGTCGATGGCGGCATCACCGGCGCGTACGTAACACCCATGTGAGGATGACTATCTTGTGAGCATGACGAAGACGACGGCCGCGGGCACGGCTATTACTAGCCCGCTGATCGGAATCAGCTCTTACTCCCTGCAGGCCCGGTGGTCACTCTGGGACGATCATGCCGACCTGCTGCCGCACCGGTATGTCGAGATGGTCGCGCAAGCGGGCGGGCTGCCAGTGCTGTTGCCGCCGACCGAGCGCGTCGCCGACGCGCTGCCGAGGCTCGATGGCCTGATCCTGTCCGGCGGCAGCGACGTCGAGCCGTCCCGATATGGCGCGGCGCCGCACCCGGCCGCTGGGCCTTTCTTCCCTGCGCGCGACGCCGCCGAGCTGGAACTGTGCCGCCGTGCGCTGGCGGACGGGCTTCCGGTGCTCGGCATCTGTCGCGGGCTGCAGGTCATCAACGTGGCGCTCGGCGGCACACTGCACCAGCATCTGCCGGACGTGGTTGGCAACGATAGTCATTCTCCGGAGGAACACGGCTACGGCTCCCACAAGGTGAGCGTCGCGCCGGGGTCGCGGCTGGCGGCCGCCCTCGGGCGCAGCGAAGCCGCCGTGCCGACCCACCACCATCAGGCCGTCGACCGGCTCGGTGCGGGCCTGGTCGCGACGGCGTGGACGGACGACGGCATCATCGAGGCGTCAGAGCTTGCGCCTGGTGACTCCGGCACGTCCTCGGCTGGGCAGTTCATGGTGGCCGTGCAGTGGCATCCCGAGGTCGGCGAGGACCCGAGCCTGTTCAGGGCGCTGATTGCCGCAGCAGGAGCGCGACCGCGACCCTTCCAGCGCGACCGTGACCCTTCCAGCGCGACCGTGACCCTTCCAGCGCGACCGTGACCCTTCCAGCGCGACTGTGACCCTTCCAGCGCGACTGTGACCCGTCAGTGGGGGCAAAAGCCGCAATCCTGGGCACGATTTTGACGTTAGGGGTCACGGTAGAGCTCGAAGGGTCACTGTGTGCTCACGGGTAACGTCGCAAGTCACGTGCGCTGGCGTTGTGACGTCACCGGTCGCGATTGCCGGTGGCCCCCAAAGAATCTGTCCAGGTCGAGCACGCACAGCTGCTCTGGCCCTGGCTCGCCCGGTACCGCAACCTGGCGAGCCCGGCGGAAGCCCGCCTTCTCCAGTGCCCGGATCGATGCGTAGTTGGCGACATCGGGACCGGCCTGCGCCTGCCGCGCGGCCGGATGCGCGGGCAGTGCGACATCACGCAGGTAGGCCCAGATCAGCTGCGGACCGAGGCCGCGCCCGGTGAGCTCGGGGAGGCCGATGGCGTAGTCGAGGCCGATCGCGTCCGGCAGCCCGGCCGCAGCCGCGTAGTCCGGGTAGTCGCTGATGCGGTAGTGCTGGAGGAAGCCGACGTCCTGGCCATCGACGACCGCCACATGCACCTTCGTTGGTGAGCGGCCCGCGATGCGCGGGCCGTACTTCCGTTCTGCCGCTGCCAAGTCGAGGCGCTCGGGGAACCACCGGGCCGCGTGCGGGGCGCGCTGCCATTCCAGCAGGGCGGGCAGGTCTGCCTGTGCGAGCGGACGGAAAGCGACGTCGACCGACATGGCGGCCTCCGCCATCCGGATGCCGTCCGCGACCACTTGCGGGTGGCACCAGCCGATCGCCTTCGCCGCAGGCAGCCACGCGAAGGCATCGTGCTCGTGGTCGAGGCGCGCCTGCGCGTCGTCCGGCACGTCGAGCCGGAAGCGTACCCACGGCCCGCCCAGGTCGAGGGCGACCAGGTCTGCAGCGACTGCGGACAGGCCACTCTCCTCTGCGAGTTCGCGCAGCGCGGATCCGAGCACAGACTCCCCCGGCTGCCGAGAGCCGGACGGCGGGGTCCAGGCCCAGTCGCCCGCGTACTCCTGGCCGTAGTGAGCGCGGTGCAGGATCAAGTACTCGTGCCCGCCAGCCGCAGCCGGGCGGCGGACCATGACAGCGGCGCCGTGCGGCTGCTCCGGAGCGATCGGCAGCCCATCCCAGGTGTACTTCTGGACCGCTGCCACGTGGCGAGTATTTCAGTGGCGAGGGTGGGAGCCAACCGGGCTAATGTTCACGCATGACACAGCCCCCCGAGGAGCAGGCCAGCGCCAGCGAAGCCACCGCCGAGGACGGCGGCAGCAGCAAGGACAGTGCCAGCAAGGACCATGCCAGCAAGGACGATGCCAGCCCGGCCGCCGAGCCGACCGATGACCTGGTGACGACCCGGCACTCAATCATGATCGACGGAGCCGAGCTGAGCTACACGGTCACTGCCGGGCGGGTGGTACTGCGGCTGGAGGGACACACCGACGGCAAGTTCGACGGCCCGAAGGCCAAGGCTGAGGTGTTCCTCACGGCTTACACCGCCGACGCAGATGACCCGGTTGCCAGGCCGGTCACCTTCGCGTTCAACGGCGGCCCTGGTTCTTCCAGCGTGTGGCTCCACCTTGGCTTGCTCGGCCCGCGCCGAGTGTCGATGGGTGATGTCGGAGCACTGCTGCCGCCCCCTTATGCGCTCGCCGACAATCCGCAGACGCTGCTCCGCCATAGCGACCTGGTTTTCATCGATCCGGTTTCGACGGGCTTCTCGCGGGCGGTCAAGGGCGAGAAGTCGAAGGACTTCCATGGCTACGGCGGCGACATCGAGTCGGTCGGCGAGGTCATCAGGCTGTGGACTACCCGCAACGGCCGCTGGATGTCGCCCAAATACCTGTGCGGCGAGTCATACGGGACGACTAGAGCGGCAGGCCTGGCGCGCCACCTTCAGGAGCGGTACGGGCTCTACCTCAACGGCATGATGCTGATCTCCGCCGTGCTCGACTTCGGCACCGCAGAGTTCGGCGGCGGCAACGACGACCCGTACGCGCTGTACCTGCCGACCTATGCGGCCGTCGCGCATTACCACGGCAAGCATGGCGGCCGGCCGCTGCTTGACGTGCTCGCCGAAGCGGAGGCGTACGCCGAGCGCGACTACCTATGGGCGCTCGCGCGCGGATCCCGGCTGGCCGGCGACGAGCGCGCCGCGGCGACTTCGAGGGTGGCGCAGCTTTCCGGGCTGTCTGCCGACTACGTCGACCGGGTCAACCTGCGGCCGGAGCACGTCCGCTTCCTGACCGAACTGCTCCGCGATCGCCGGCTCGTAGTCGGGCGGATCGACGGCCGGTTCACCGGCTGGGACTCTGATTACGGCCGGGAGACCTGGACCTCCGACCCGTCCATCGACGCGATCATCGGCCCCTATACCGCTGCGCTCAATCACTATGTGCGAGCCGAACTCAGCTATTCCAGCGACCTGCCCTACGAGGTCCTGACCGACAGGGTGGAGCCCTGGTCGTATCGGGAGTTCGAGAATCAGCACGTCAACGTGCTGGCGAAACTGGGGGAGGCGATTCGGGCCAATCCTCATATGCGAGTGCACGTGGACTGCGGTTATCACGACCTGGCCACACCGTACTTCGCAGCCGAGCATTCGTTCGCGCACCTGGCCATTCCCGCCGAGCTCGCGGCCAACATCGATTTCAGTTACTACGAGGCCGGGCACATGATGTACCTGCACGAGCCGAGCCGACTGGCACAGTCCGAGCAGCTCGCGCGTTTCGTGACGAGCGCCATCTAGTAGCCCTGGAGACCGGCAGGGCCTGGCAGACCCTAGACTCGCGAGCGTGAGCAACGCGCCGGCCCTGGAGATTGACGGCCTGGTTAAGCGCTATCGGGACACGGTGGCAGTGGCCGGTCTCTCGCTCCGTGCCGAACGCGCGGCGGTCACAGCCATCCTCGGCCCGAACGGGGCGGGTAAGACCACCACCATCGAGACCTGCGAGGGTTACCGCAAGGCAGACAGTGGCACGGTCCGCGTGCTTGGGCTCGATCCGGTCTTGGACGCGCGCGAGCTGCGATCCAGAGTTGGGGTGATGCTGCAGGTCGGCGGAGTGCCAACTACAGCGCGTGCCGCCGAGTACCTGCGAGTGATGGCTAGCTTCTACGCCCACCCACTTGACCCGGCTGCGCTGCTGGCGGCGCTGGGCCTCAGCGGTTCGGCTCGCACTCCGTACAAGCACCTGTCGGGCGGGCAGCAGCAGCGCCTCGGCCTCGCCGCGGCCGTTATCGGCAGGCCAGAACTGGTCTTCCTCGACGAGCCCACTGCCGGGCTTGACCCACAGGCCAGGCACGCTACCTGGGAACTTATCGAGGGCCTGCGGTCCGCCGGAACGGCCGTGATCTTGGCAACGCATTACATGGAGGAGGCCGAGCGGCTGGCCGACCAGGTAGTGATCGTCGACCACGGTCAGGTCGTCGCCAGTGGCCGGCCGACCGAGCTCACCGGGTCCGATGGACAGCTCCGGTTCCGTGCCGAGCCGGGACTCGATCTGGCTGCCTTGCTGGCCGCGCTGCCAGTGGGCGCAGTTGCCAAGGAGTCGCCTGCCGGTCACTACCTGGTCGAGAGCGTCGATCGGGTCGATCCGCAGCTCATTGCCTCGGTAACGGCCTGGTGTGCCGAGCACGGCGTGCTGGCAAGAGACCTGCAGATCGAGAGCCGCACGCTCGAAGACTTGTTCCTGGAGCTCACCGGACGGGGCCTTCGGCAATGAGCGAGTTGCTCACCGGGCAGTGGCCAAGCCCGGCGCCAGGTGCAGCGCCCCTTCCTCGGATGGTCCGCTCTCAGTCCGCCCTTGAGTTGCGCACGCTGATACGCAACGGGGAGCAGCTCCTGCTGATCCTGGTCATCCCGGTGCTGCTGCTGATCGCCTTCGGCCGGGAGAACCTGATCAGCGTAGGCCGCGGAAGCCGGATCGACTTCGTCGTGCCCGGCATCATGGCGCTGGCGGTGATGTCGACGGCCTTCACCAGCCAGGCGATCGGCACTGGGTTCGAGCGGCGATATGGCGTGCTGAAGCGCCTCGGCGCCTCGCCTCTGTCGCGGCGCGGCCTGATCGCGGCGAAGACTCTCACCGTCCTGGCGGTGGAACTGGCCCAGTTCGCGATCGTGCTGTTCGCCGGCACGCTGCTGAGCTGGCGGCCGGTTGCCAGCCCGGCCGCCGTGGTGTGGGTGCCGTTGCTGCTGCTGGCCGGGACCACCGCTTTCAGCGGGCTAGCCCTGCTGCTCGCAGGGACCCTCCGCGCCGAGGCGACGCTAGCCGCCGCGAACCTGCTTTACCTCATATTTCTCGGGCTCGGCGGCGTGCTGTTCCCGCTGACGAAGTTCCCTGCGTCGGCTCAGCCGGTGCTGAAGCTGCTGCCCGCGGCCGCGCTCTCGGACGGGCTGCGCACCGTCCTCGCGCACTCCGGCGGCCTGCCGGTCCGCGATCTGCTCGTGCTGTGTGCCTGGTCAGTCGTCGCGATCGCGCTGGCTGTCCGCACGTTCCGGTGGGAGTAGCCGTCCGCCCGCGGTCACCGCTTAGCGCCGCTCCCGCCTCCTTGCTTGTCTTCGCCGGAATCATCTCGGTTCAGCTCGGCGCCGGGCTGGCCGCGCGGATGTTCACCCAGGCCGGCCCGGCCGGTGTTACCGGGCTGCGGCTGTGGTGGTCAGCACTGATCATGGCGATCTTTGGCGGCCGGGCCGTGGCCAAAGCGCTGCGAGCCGCTGTAGCTGACCGGGCCTGGCGCGACCTTGCGACCGCTGTCGCGTTCGGACTCGTCCTCGGCGCGATGAATTTCTCGATCTACCAGTCGTTCGCCCGGATTCCTCTGGGCATCGCGGTGACGATCGAGTTCCTCGGCCCGCTGGCGGTCGCCGTGGCTTCTTCCCGGCGCCCGCTCGACCTGCTCTGGGTGGTCCTGGCCGGGGCCGGCGTCGTGCTGCTCACCGAGGGCGGTGGGCGGCTAGCCGCCGGCTCTGGTCACCCCGCAGGACAGGCCGGGCCACTCTTCGGCCTCAGCACCACGGCGACGGGCATTGTCTTCGCATTGGTGGCGGGGGCTTGCTGGGCGGCCTACATCGTGCTCAGCCGGGCAACTGGGCGGCGGTTCAGCGGCTCATCCGGCCTGGCGATCGCGATGATCGTGGCGGCCATCGTGGCGACCGGGCCCGCACTAACACACGCGAGCCCAGCGCTAGGACACCCTGGCCTGATCGCCGAGGGGCTCGTGGTCGGGCTGCTCTCGTCGGTCATCCCGTATCGGTTCGAGCTTGAGGCCTTGCGGCGGGTGCCGACCGGCGTGTTCGGGATCTGGATGAGCCTGGAGCCTGCGGTGGCCGCGCTGATCGGCCTCGCCCTGCTGGGCGAGACGCTGATCGTCCGGCAGTGGCTGGCGATCGCGGCAGTGATCATCGCCTCAGCCGGGGCAGCGCGGTCAAGCCCAGCCGCGGCGCAGCCGTCGGGCGAGCTCCCGCCACCACCCGCCAGCTGACACGAGCTCCTGGCCTGCCGAAGCAGGCCGGTGGCCGGGCACTGGTGGCGCCGCCTACCATGGGTGCGTGCCCGCCCCGCTAACCGCCCCGGACATGCCTCCCGCCAGCGCTCCTGCGCAGGCCTGGTGGGCACAGCCGGCGCGCTGGGCGGACCTGCTGCTCGCACCTACGGCCACGGTGCTACGGCGCTGGGCGCTGGCCGGAATCGTCACCTCGTCGCTGATCATCTTGACTGGCGCCGCCGTCCGGCTCAGCCAGTCCGGCCTAGGCTGCCCGGACTGGCCGACCTGCACCACCACCAGCCTCGCGGCAGCCGGGACAACCGGTGACCCGCTGATCCATCGCTGGATCGAGTTCAGCAACCGGATGGTCACCGTGGCCATCTTCGTTGTCGCGGTCGGGGTGTGCATCGCTGTGTGGCGCTTCCGGCCGCCGGGCGGACGGCGCCGCCGCGATCTGCTCTGGCTGGCCGCGGCGCAGCCCGGCGCCATCGTGCTGCAGGCCCTGCTCGGCGGGGCGGTGGTCATCACGAAGCTGAACCCGGCGCTGGTATCGCTGCACTTCCTCGCGTCGGTGGCGCTCGTCGCTGCCACTGTCGCGCTTTACGTGCGCTGCCAGGAAGGGCCGGGGCCGGCCGTCCCGCTCGTTCCGGGTCTGGTCCGGCTGGCGGCTGTCGGCGTCGTTGGCGCCATCGCCCTGATGATCACGGCCGGCACTGTAGTCACCGGGACTGGACCGCTAGCGGGTGCGGCCGGGGTTGCGCGCTATCACCTGCCGCTCGAGGGCGTCACTCAATTGCATGCCGATATCGGCTGGCTGCTGGCCGGGCTCATGGTGGCTCTGCTGCTCGGCCTGAGGCTGACTGCCGCGCCCCGCAAGGCGGTGCGGCTCGGCTGGCTCCTCCTGGGCCTTATCGGCCTGCAGGGCGTGGTCGGCTATACCCAGTACTTCACCCACCTGCCGGCCGGCCTCGTCTGGTTCCACGTCGCCGGTTCGGTGGCGATCTGGATCACTGCCCTGCTGATGCCGTACGCGCTGCGCAACCGCGGCTCCATCACCGACCCGCAGGACACTATGGCGATGCTCGAGCCCGAGGCTGCGGCAGCCCGAGCCAGCACGGCCTGAGTCAGTACGGCGTTCACGGCCGGAATTTGGGTCATCGAGGAAACCATTCCGCGCCGCGATTAGCGCCCCGCCGGAAGCCCTTCCCGGACGTCATCCGTGCGCGGTAGCTTGTCCGCCATGACGAGCGCATCCGTAAATGGCCTCACCATCTCCTACACCGACAGCGGCGGGGATGGCCCTGCCGTCGTCCTGAGCCACGGCTTCCTCATGGACTCGTCCATGTTCGAGCCACAGGCTGCGGCCCTGGCGCCTGAGTACCGCGTAGTCAGCTGGGACGAGCGTGGCTTCGGGGGCACCAGGGCCACCGGCCCGTTCACCTACTGGGACTCCGCCCGCGACGTGCTCGGCCTGCTCGATCATCTGGGCATCGAGCAGGCGGTGCTGGGCGGCATGTCACAAGGTGGCTTCGTCAGTCTGCGCGCCACGCTGCTGGCGCCAGATCGGGTGCGCGGCCTGATCCTCATCGACACCCAGGCTGGACTAGAGAACCCGGAGGTCGCTCCCGCGTACGAGCAGATGGAGCAGATCTGGCTGGAGCAAGGCCCGGAGCCGGTCCAGGATGTGGTGGCGGCCATCATTCTCGGCGAGCCGGACGGACCCGTTGACTACAAGCCGTGGTTCGCCAAGTGGGCAGCGATCGACCGGGAAGAAACCTGGCTCTCGTTCCGGTGCCTGATGGACCGCGATGACATCACCGACCGCCTCGGTGAGATCAGTGCTCCTGCGCTGATCCTGCACGGCACCGCAGATGCCGCAATCCCGATGGAACGTGCCGAGATAGTGCAGGCCGGGCTAGCCGGGCCTGCCACCCTGGTCCAGGTCGAAGGCGGATCACACGCCGCCAACCTCAGCCATCCGGATCAGGTCAACGTGGCCATGCTGGAGTTCCTTCGGTCGCTTCCTTAACTAGCGCTTCCTTAACTAGCGCTTCCTTAACTAGCTCAGTAACGGGCCCGACCCCGATTGTTAACCCGCATCGGGGATGGTGGCCGCAGATGCCAGGGATAGGGTCAGTTGCGTAACGGCGTCGGCGGTGGAAGGGGCCTGAGGCAGCGGTGGGCAGTGACAGGCATGCGGAGCTTGACTGGACTGAGACGGACGCACGCGCGGTAGACCTGATCCGCGTCCTGGCGATGGATGCGGTGGAACAGGCCGGCTCTGGTCACCCCGGCACCGCGATGAGCCTCGCTCCGGCGGCATACCTGCTCTTCCAGAAGATCATGCAACACGATCCGGCTGATCCGCACTGGCTGGGCCGGGATAGGTTCGTGCTGTCCTGCGGACACTCCAGCCTCACCCTGTACATCCAGCTCTACCTATCGGGCTATGGCCTGACCCTGGACGACTTGTCGCGCTACCGCACCTGGGGCAGCCTCACTCCGGGCCACCCAGAGCATGGGCTGACGGCAGGCGTGGAGACCACGACGGGACCGCTCGGCCAGGGCATCGGGAACGCGGTCGGCATGGCGATGGCCGCCCGCCGGGAGCGCGGGCTGCTCGACCCGGGACCTGCCGACGGCGACAGCCTCTTCGACCACTACATCTATACGTTCATGTCCGACGGCGATATCGAGGAAGGGATCAGCCACGAGGTCAGTGCGCTCGCCGGTCACCAGCAGCTGGGCAACCTGATCGCGCTGTATGACGACAACACCATCTCGATCGAGGACGACACCAACATCGCGAAGTCGGAGGACGTCGCCGCCCGTTACGAGGCATATGGCTGGCATGTCCAGCGGGTCAGCTGGCGCCAGAGCGACGGGTACTACGAGGATGTTCAGGCGCTCTACGACGCGTTCGAAGCGGCCAGGGCGAACACCGCGGCGCCGTCACTAATCGCCCTGCGCACCATCATCGGCTGGCCGGCTCCGCACAAGCAGAACACCGGTGCCGCACACGGTGCCGCCCTCGGCGCCGATGAGGTGGCCGCCACGAAGCGAATCCTGGGCTTCGACCCGGACGTGAGCTTCCCCACCGAGGACCACGCAGTCGCGCACGCACGGCTGGTCGGCGAACGCGGCGCCAAGGCCCACGCCAGCTGGGACCAGGCATTCACTGCGTGGTCGGCCGCGCATCCGGACGCGCGCCGGCTCCTGGACCGGCTTGTCAGCCGCGGCCTGCCGGACGGCTGGGCCGACGCGCTACCCACGTTCCCTCCCGATCCCAAGGGTGTCGCTACGCGGAAGGCGTCAGGTGCGGTCTTGTCGGCCCTTGCACCGGTGCTGCCTGAGCTTTGGGGTGGCTCAGCCGACCTGGCGGGCAGCAACGACACCACGATGAGTGGCGAGCCGTCCTTCATCCCTGAGGTGCACCAGACGAAGATGTTCCCCGGCAGCAAGTTCGGCCGGACCCTGCATTTCGGCATCCGCGAGCACGGCATGGGCGCGATCTGCAACGGTATGGCGCTCCACGGGCTCACCAGGCCGTACGGCGGCACGTTCCTGTGCTTCAGCGACTACATGCGGGGGGCGGTGCGACTTGCGGCGCTGATGCGCCAGCCGGTGACCTACGTCTGGACGCACGACTCAATCGGCCTCGGCGAGGACGGACCGACGCACCAGCCGGTCGAGCACCTGTGGGCCCTGCGCGCCATTCCCGGACTGGACGTGGTGCGACCGGGCGACGCGAACGAGACGGCCGTCGCGTGGCGCACCATCCTGGAGCGTTCGGCCAGCCCGGCCGCGCTGATCCTCACCCGGCAGGGGCTGCCGGTTCTGGACCGCTCGGCGGACGGCGGCCACGCCAGCGCAGAAGGAACGGCACGGGGCGGCTACGTGCTGGCCGACGCCGACGGGACAGACCCCGAGGTGATCCTGATTGCCACCGGCAGCGAGGTGCAGATCGCGCTCGATGCGCGAACCGTCCTGCAACGCGAGGGAGTGGGAACGAGGGTTGTCTCGATGCCCTGCCTCGAGTGGTTCGCCGAGCAGGACGACGCGTATCGCGAGCAGGTACTGCCCGCCTCCGTCCGGGCGCGAGTGAGCGTGGAGGCAGGGATCGCGCTGGGCTGGCGGTCATATGTCGGAGATGCCGGGCGTTGCATCAGCCTGGAACATTTCGGCGCCTCCGCTGACTATAAGAAGCTGTATGAGGAGTTCGGGATCACGGCGGCAGCCACCGCGCACGCCGCCACAGAAAGCTTGGCCAGCCTGCGCTCAGGCGGACGGTAGTTCATGCGGCACGATGGATAGGTAGCGCCCGAGAGGGCACAGGCAGCAGCACTTCGAGGGCGCACGAGGCGAGGAGCGCGATTGACATGACTACACAGCCTGACCCCCTGGCCCAGCTCACCGAGATGGGCGTATCCATCTGGCTCGACGACATCAGCCGCGATCGGCTGTCGACTGGCAACCTGGCGTCACTCGTGCGCGACAGGCATGTGCGCGGCGTTACGTCGAATCCGACCATTTTCGCGAAGGCGCTCTCGAACGGCTCGGCATATGCCGATCAGGTGGCAGACCTCGCGCTTCGTGGCGTCGATATCGGTGAGGCTACCCGGAGCGTGACGACCTACGACATCCGCTGGGCCTGCGATGTGCTGCGCCCGGTCTTTGACGCCACCGACGGTCTCGACGGCCGGGTGTCGCTTGAGGTGGACCCGCGGCTCGCGGGCGACACGGCCAGGAGCATCGCGGAGGCACGGGCCCTGTGGTGGCTGGTCGACCGGCCCAATCTGTTCATCAAGATCCCGGCTACGCTCGCCGGGCTGCCGGCCATTACCCAGTGCCTTTCCGAGGGCATCAGCGTCAATGTCACGCTGATCTTCTCGCTGCAGCGATACGGCCAGGTGATCGACGCCTTCATGGCCGGCCTGGAGGCCGCGTCAGGCCGGGACCTGGCCACGATCGCATCGGTGGCCTCGTTCTTCGTCAGCCGCGTCGACACCGAGGTGGATGCGCGGCTGGACAAGATCGGCACACCCGAGGCGAAGGCGCTGCGCGGCACGGCGGCGCTCGCCAACGCCAGGCTGGCCTACGAGCTGTTCGAGCAGCGGTTCGATGAGGGCGCGGGGCGCTGGGCGGCGCTGCGCACCAGGGGCGCGCGGCTGCAGCGGCCGCTGTGGGCCTCGACCAGTGTGAAGGACCCGTCGTTCGCGGACACCATGTACGTGACCGAGCTGGTCGCGCCGCACACCGTGAACACGATGCCGGAGTCGACCATCCACGCGGTTGCCGATCACGGCAAGCTGCACGGCTACACGATCGAGGGCACGTATGACCATTCCCGGCACGTCTTCGAGCAGCTCGAGGCGCTGGGCGTGCACTACGACGACGTCGTGCGAGTGCTGGAAGAAGAAGGCGTGCAGAAGTTCGCCGCCTCCTGGCAGGAGCTGCTCGAGAGCCTCAGCCGCGAGCTGGCAGCGGGCGGAAAGTCTGCATGAGGCCTAATCCGCTACGCGATCCGCGCGACCGGCGCATCCCGCGGCTTGCCGGGCCGTGCGTACTGGTGCTCTTTGGCGTGACCGGGGATCTGGCCACCAAGAAGCTGCTGCCCGCGATCTACGACCTGGCGAACCGCGGCCTGCTGCCGCCGGGATTCTCGTTGGTTGGATTTGCCCGCCGTGACTGGCAAGACGCCGACTTCGCGCAGATCACGTACGAGGCCGTCAAGGCCCATGCACGTACGCCATTCCGCGAGGAGGTCTGGCAGCAGCTGCGCGAAGGGCTCCGGTTCGTTCAAGGCGAGTTTTCCGACGACGAGGCATTCGACCACCTGGCCCGAACGGTCGCCGAGCTGGATTTTGAACGCGGCACCGGCGGTAACTATGCGTTCTATCTGTCAGTCCCGCCGAATGCCTTCCCGGTCGTGGTGCGGCAGCTGAAGCGGTCCGGGCTGTCCAGCCCGCCTGAGCCAGCCGAGGGGACCAGTTACCGGTCCTGGCGCCGGTGTGTGATCGAGAAGCCGTTCGGTCACGACCTCGCCAGCGCGCGGGAGCTGAACTCCATGCTGGCGGCGGTGTTCCCGCCCGAGGCGGTCTTCCGCATCGACCATTACCTGGGTAAGGAAACCGTTCAGAACCTGCTGGCGATGCGGTTCTCCAACACGCTGTTCGAGCCGATCTGGAACCGTGGTTACGTCGACCACGTGCAGATCACCATGGCCGAGGACATTGGGATTGGCGGGCGCGCCGGCTACTACGACCACATTGGCGCGGCCAGGGACGTGATCCAGAATCACCTGCTGCAACTGCTGGCGCTGACCGCGATGGAAGAGCCGCTGTCCTTCGGCGCGGAGGCCCTCAGGGCCGAGAAGGAAAAGGTACTGGCTGCGGTCCAGATCCCGGAGGACATCGCGACGGGGACCGCGCGCGGGCAGTACTCGGCGGGGTGGCAGGGCGGAATTCCGGTCCGCGGCTATCTCGAGGAGGACGGCATCCCGCCGGACTCGACTACCGAGACGTACGCCGCGATGCGTCTCACCATTGACAGCAGGCGCTGGGCCGGCGTGCCGTTCTACCTGCGGACCGGCAAGCGGCTGACGACCAGGATGACCGAGATCGCGGTTATCTTCCAGCGCGCGCCGCATCTGCCGTTCGACGCGACCGACACCAAGGAACTCGGGCAGAACGCGCTGGTCATCCGGGTGCAGCCAGATGAGGGCGTCACCCTCAGGTTCGGATCGAAGGTGCCGGGTTCGGCGATGGAGGTCCGGGACGTCAACATGGACTTCGCGTACGGTGAGTCGTTCACGGAGTCCAGCCCCGAAGCCTATGAGCGGCTCATGCTCGATGTCCTGATCGGCGACCCGCCCCTGTTCCCGCGGCAGGAAGAGGTCGAGCTGTCCTGGATGATCCTCGACCCGATTGAGGGCTTCTGGGCCAACCACGACAAGCCTGAGCAGTATCCGGCAGGCACCAACGGGCCACAGAGCGCCGACGAGCTGCTCGCCCGCGACGGCCGCGCCTGGCGGCGGCTGTGACGCCGGCGGGCCGCCAGATCGGCGGCAGGTCTGCGGAGGTGACGGCGAGATGCTGACCGACCTGACCGACACGACGACCGCGGACATCCGCGCTGCGCTGGCCAAGACCAGGGACCTGATGGGCGGCCCGGCAACTGGCGTCGTGCTCAACCTGATCATCATGACTGACGAGTCGGGTCAGCATGACGCAGTGCGCGCGGCCAGTCAGGCGGCCCGCGAGCACCCCTGCCGTGTGCTCGCGGTGATCGCCCGCGAGTCGCGGGCCTCGTCCCGGCTGGACGCCGAGATCAGGTCCGGCGAGGGGACGCCTGGGCAGACAGTCTTGCTCCGGCTCTACGGACCGATGGGCGAGCACGCCGATTCGGTGATCATGCCGCTGCTGGTGCCAGACACGCCCGTCGTCACCTGGTGGCACGGCCTCATTCCGGCAGTCCCGTCGGCGCAACCGCTGGGCGTGATCGCGCAGCGGCGGATCACCGACGCCGCCAGGGCCAGGGCGCCAGCGGAAGCGCTGGCGGCCCTGTCCGCCGGGTACCAGCCAGGGGATACGGACCTGAGCTGGACGCGGGCGACACCGTGGCGCTCTCTGCTCGCCGCCACCGTCGACCAGGAACTCGACGCGATCTATGGTGGCGTCGTCGCAGCCGAGGAACACAACCCGACGGCCGACCTGCTCACCGCGTGGCTGAGCAGCAGGCTGCACGTGCCGTTTAGCCGCGAGGTTTCCGGTGGCCCCGGAATCACCGAGGTGCGCTTCAACACCGCCGAAGGCGAGGTCACCATCTGCAGGCCGGACGGCCGGGTGGCGACCCTGACCAGACCCAGCCAGCCCGATCGGCATGTTGCGCTGCAGCGCAGGGACGTTGCCGAGCTGCTGGCCGAGGAGTTGCGTCACCTGGATCCGGATGACATTTACAGCGAGGCGCTCCACTCGGTGGCCAATACGATTCCTGCGAGCGCGTAACTGGGAATGTGCCGCTGAGTAACTCCAGCGCGCCGCGACCTGACATGGTTTGCACGGCAATCGGCGCGTGCGGCCCACTAAACTCGGGTTCGTGCCTCCGCAGCCGGGCGAGGATCCCCTCGATGGAGAGCTCACCGATCACGTCATCGTGTGCGGCGCGAACGCACTCGCGTCCCGGATGGCTGAGGAGCTAACGGCCCGATACGGGTTATCCGTGGCCGTGATCGTGCCGTCGCTTGCCGACGGCCACAGCGCCAGGATGGCGGCAATGCCGGGCGTGCGTGTGCTCGAGCACGCCGAACTGACCGGCGAGGCACTCCTTGCGGCCAACCTGCCCGCCGCTCGCGGCGTGGCCATCCTGCATCAAGACGACCTCGGCAACCTGCACGCCGCGCTCAGGGCGCAGGAGCTCAGCCCTGCTGTCCGCCTCGTCATTGCAATCTTCAATGCCGGGCTCGGCGAGCGGATCCGCAGCTTCTTCTCCGACTGCGCGGTGCTCTCCGAGGCACAGATGGCTGCGCCGTCGCTGGTCGCCGCGGCACTGGGCGAGCCGGCGCCGAGCCACGTCCGGATGGCAAGCCGGACCATGTACGTGACGAGGCGTGAGAATGTCGGTGCCGGCCAGATCATCTGCGGCCTCGCAGCAAGTAGCGATGCGGACGCGCCAAACCTGCTCCCGCCGGCCGATCCGGCCGCCGGCCTGGTACTGGCAGTTGCCGACGGCACGCCCCGCAACCCGCTGTCCCGCCAGCGCCGGCGGCGGCTCCGCGCACCACTGCGCGCGGCACGCAGGTTCTTCTCGACAACGATAGGCGTGGCGTCCGCAGCACTGCTCGCCATCATCGGGGCCGGGTTCGTGTTGCTGATCCCGGTTAAGGGAATCAGCCCGCTGAGCGCGCTCTACGTGACTGCCCTGGATGCCGCTGGCGCTGCCGTCACCACCCCCGGCTACCCGGCGCTGGAGAAGTGGGCGCAGTTCCTCCAGACCTTCGCCGGAATGGCATTCCTGCCGCTTGTGACGGCGCTCATCGTGAGCGCGCGCCTGCCGAGAGCAGCCGGCTCAGCGCAACCGCTCACCGGACATGTGATCGTGGCCGGACTTGGTACCGTCGGCGCGCGAGTCATTGGCCAGCTGCACGACCTCGGCATCGACGTGGTCGGCGTGGACAAGAGCGCTGACGCTGCCGGCGCGCCGCTCGCCAAGCGACTCGGCATCCCCCTCATCATCGGGGAGACGCACCGTGAGGAGACGCTTCGGGCGGCCGGCGTCCAGACATGCCAGGCCATCGTCTCGGTGACCGACAGCGATATAGCGAACCTGGAGACGGCGCTGAACGCCCGTGCACTGACCGCTGACGCCCGCATCGTGGTGCGGCTGTACGACGACGACCTTGCCGCGCGAGTGCAGCGCACGATCGGCAACTCTGTGTCGCGGTCGACGTCATATCTGGCCGCCCCGGCCTTCGCTGCCGCTGTTCTCGACCATCAGGTGCTGCGCACCATCGCCGTCGGCCGCCATGTTCTGCTGCTCGCGGACGTCACGGCCGACGGCGCCAGCGGGCTTGTCGGCCAGGCCATCGAGGCAGTTCACCAGCCGGGCCTGCTTCGCGTTATCGCCCTCAGGCGGCTGCAGACGACCGGAACCAGTGCCAGAGTCGACTGGTCGCCCGACCCTCGCTACCCGATCCAGCCAGGAGACCGGATAGTGATCCTCGCGACCAGAGCGGGGTTGTCGGGATTGCTGCGAAGGGGCGATGAATCGGCATCTGGCGTTCGATTGCCAACTGCTACCGGCAAATAACTTCGTAGCCGCAAGAATGGGTCTCCCGAAATCGCGCAACCGGCGTTACGCTCAGGGCAAGATCTTCCACTTGGTTCTGGTGAGCTTCGTGTGAAGACAGGAAGGTCGGCCGTGGCCATGCTCGTACCGGTTCATACCGATAACGGGACGTTCGCCGTCGGGTTTGCTCGCCGGGCGGCCAACTCCGCGCGGCGTCAGCCAACGCGGCCTTCCTACCACCCATCACGCCTGCCTTGCCCCAGCAGCGTGCTCGCGGCCGGACAGGCAAGCCCCTCAGGAGGAATCATTTGAGCACCACAGAAGATGCTCCGGCAGCCGCCACCGCCGCTGTCGCCGGTTCCGGCATAGCCGATCCGGCCCCGCTCGGACTGGCCGGCTTCGCGCTGACCACGTTCCTGCTGTCCGCGGACAACGCCGGCTGGATGAAGGCCGCTACCGGCGGCGCCTGGCTGGGCTACGCCTTCGCCTATGGCGGCCTTGGCCAGCTGCTCGCGGGCATGTGGGAGTTCCGGAACCGGAACGTGTTCGGAGCTACCGCATTCTCCACCTACGGCGCGTTCTGGATCGGCCTCGGCCTGTGGTTCAGGGACGTCGCGCCGACGGCGAAAGGCCTGGAGGGCGCCAGAGACCTGGGCTGGATTCTGCTCGCCTTCGCTATCTTCAACACTTACATGCTGATCATCAGCACCCAGCTGAACATGGCCGTGTTCATCGTCTTCCTGACCCTGGAAATCACAGAGATCCTCCTGTTCATCGGGAACTTCGCCACTAAGACCGGCACCGGCGGCGTGATTACCGTCGGCGGCATCGTCGGGGTGATTACCGCGCTAGCGGCCTGGTATACATCCGCGGCGGGGGTAATGAACGGGGTCAAGGGAAAGGTCGTGCTGCCGGTCGGCGGCCCGCTGTTCGACGTCTGAGCACCACCAGCCCTGTAGCAGATCATGCGCGAGCCCGGGGACCGAAAGGTTCCCGGGCTCGCGCATGTGAATGGCCACACTGGCCCGGGCGCGTTCGCCTGAACGGTCCCGATAGCGTGGAGGCGTGGATCTACGGGAACGCCGTCAGCTTGAAGTTTCCGCGTCGGTGGCGAAAGTCCGGGCTAAGGCCAGGCCGTGGCGGTACATCCTCGCCCTGCTCCTCGCCATGGCCGGCGCGGTAGCCGCCGAGGTATCGGGAGTCCAGGGCTGGGGCCACTACCTTACCGAGCGGCACGTGTCCGACCTGGATCGGTTTCTCTTCATCGGCGGCCAGGCGGCGTTCCTGGTGTTCGGGCTGATAGCCGTCGCCGGCCTGTCCAGCAAGGCTCGGTGGACCTCGCAGCAGCTGATCGGCCAGGCGCATGCCGGCGTGCTGCGGTATGCGCTTCTGCTGGTCGGAGTCTTCCTCGTCCTCACGTTCTCGCTGGCGCTCGCGCGCATTGACGTCAAGCAACTGCTGGTCAGCGGCGCCGTACTCGGCGTGCTGCTCGGCATCGCAGCACAGCAGTCGCTGGCCAACCTGGTCGCCGGGCTCGTGCTGCTCTTTGCCCGGCCATTCCGGGTCGGCGACCACGTCCGCTTCAGGGCCGGCGCCCTGTCCGGGACGATCGAGGGCATGGTGATTGACATCAGTCTCACCTACGTGCGGCTCGACACCGATGAAGGTCCGGTGCTGCTGCCGAACTCGCAGGCACTCGCAGCCGCGGTGCTCCTGCTGCCAGATCACCCGCCCGCTGACCTCGCCGAGGTCCCGGGCACGGGCGGCGTGAGCTCGGGCGCCAGTGGCCCGGCCCCAACTCCGGCGGGCACCCCTGCCGGCATCGTTGCTGGCAGCAGCGCGCCAGGCGGCACTGTAGCGGGCGGCACTGTAGCGGGCGGCACTGTTCCGGGCGCTGTTACAGGCACCACAATTCCTGCTGGAACCACGCGCTAAGGGGAAGCCGGCTGGTTCTGGCCAGCGCAGATCCTTGGGCCGCAGGCCGGCGCCCGATAGCTCCGGCCTGCAGTGCTGCCAGCTAGTGGTTGGCCTCGTACTTCGCGATCACGCTAGCCGGTATCCGCCCACGCTCGCTGACATCCATGCCGCTTTGCTTCGCCCAGGCACGAATGTCGGCACTACGCTGGCGATGCGCGGTGGTCCGCCGCTTCGGCTTGCCAACCCGGTTGGTTACCTTCCGGGCCTTGTCCGCGAACCTGCTGAGCACCTCGTCAAATTTCTGACTGTGCTTCTCGCATAGATCTATCTCGTAGTCCCGGCCGTCCAGGCTGAACGCGCGAGTCAGGTGCTCGCCTTCCGGAATCTCTCGTGAGTCGTAGTCACAAGCAAACGTGACGGAGATCTTCTGAGCCACTTGTGTATCCCCCTCCCCCCGCCGAAAGCTATGCCCATCCTCATCACAGGTGTAACGACAGGAACGTCATGTTTCTTTCCGCCCGATTACGTCGCCAGCAAAATCCGGCTCCGCGGCAACCAGATGCGAGCAGCCGAACCGCAGGTGACGCGCCCTGCACAGGGCCGGGTCATGAGCTGGCTTATTGGCCCTCTCAGCCGTTAGCCGGAATGTTGACTGGCCGAACCTTCGTCAAGGCGCGTGGTGCCCGGCTAATCTCGCCGCGAAACTCGGCTTCCGGTCATTGGCAAGTCGACTGGCGCTAGCTCGGACTGCCGGTAGGACAGGGACTCCCGGTTAACATGCCCGCCAGCGGAATATGGCCCACTAGCCGGAGTATCGGCGGATAACCGATCCTCAGAACCCTCGGAATAACCGGGCCGAGAGCGTGACGGCGGCGCGTATCGATGCGCCTCGGTGGAAACTCCGCCACGATCGGCCTGATAAGCCGGTCCGCTGTCCCCCTGCCACCGGGACCGGCCGGCCGCCGGATTGTCATTCTGGTAGGCCCCACCTTGGGCGTGCACATAGGGCGGCACAAAGCGCTCCTCGCCGTACCCGGCAAGTGCGCTCTGCGCATCCACCCCGTGATCCGTGGGACTGGCCTCATAGGCCGCGGTCTGGTAGCCGTCGGTCTGGTAGCCGTCGGTCTGGTAGCCGTCGGTCCGATAGCTATCGCTCTGGTAGCCATCAGTCTCGTAGCCGTCGCTTTGGTAGCGCTCGGACTGATAGCCGCTCCGGTAGCCCTCGGCCGGGTACTCATCTGGCTGGTAAGAATCCGGATAGCGCCAGTAGCCCTCGGCCGGAACGTCGGACCCGCTGGCGCCCGCAGGTGATGACTCACCAGCGGGCCCACTCCCGTAGCCATGGTCATCCGGATAGCCAGTGGCGTCGGTGTACCCAGCGGCTCGGTGCCCCCGTCCGGGCCGGGATCCGCTCGCCGGCCCGGCCCCGTACTGGTCTGGCCGGTACTCGTCCGGCGCGTAGCCGTCGGGACGGTAGCCCTCGGCTGCGTAGCCGTCTGGCCCGTGCCCCTCGGGCGCGTAGCCGTCGGGACGGTAGCCCTCCGCCGAGTACCCGTCAGGACGGTATCCCTCCGGCCCGCGGCCGTCTGGCGGGAACCCAGCCTGGGTCTGGGCGCCTAGTTCGTACCCCGCGTCGTCGTAACCACCCTCGCGATAGGTGCCGGCCTGGTGCCCCGCGTCGTCGTAACCACTCTCGGAATCGGCGTCAGCCGGAAGCCCAGCGTCGTCGTAGCCACCGTCGCCATCGCTGTAGTCGCCGTCCCCGTAGTAGCCAGGCTGGTTCCCAGCGGCCTGACGATCGGCCCGTTCGGATCGCCTGCCTTCCGGAGCCGAGCGCCGCCGACGCTGCGGGCCGCGCTGCAGGGTCTCAATCATCCTGGGCAGATCATCGATCGGCAGCCGGAAAGTGCCGGTGCACCTGCCGCCTTGCCAGATGCTGAAGACCGCCACTCCAGTGTCGGCGTACCAGCTCAGCCGCATACTCCTGGAGTCGCCTCTGACGTCGAAAAAGACCTCGCCGAGGCGAGGCAGCGGCGCTGCGTCGGACGCGGACATGGAGCCTATGGTGGCCTGAACCAGGAAATCTGTCCAGTTCGCGGTCACGTTGACGGTCACTAAGCGTGACCCGGTGAGCGGACAGAACGCGCGGCAGATTCGCGATCTAGGCTGCGCGCACCGAGCCTGCGATGGCATGATTATCCGGCGGTCCGCGCGCCGGGCTGGCATCTATACCAAAGTCACAAGCATGCAAAAAACGGCCGCTGGGAACATCTCGCCAGCGCGGCGCGTTGCATCATGCGACGGGGTAATGGCCACACCGCGCAAGAACTTCCTTCGTCTAGCACCTTACCGCGCTGCGGAGGGTCAGTTGGACGCGAGCAAGCTTGCACA
>Ga0335074_10002759_pt1 | contig 23924 bp, 20 predicted proteins | sample Lox_Sample_23_FD_206715 | JGI IMG/M metagenome (GOLD analysis project Ga0335074, IMG submission 206715) | Soil microbial communities from Loxahatchee National Wildlife Refuge, Florida, United States - Lox_Sample_2.3 | ecosystem: Environmental > Terrestrial > Soil > Wetlands | place: USA... | reverse complement strand
CTGACTTCGCCGGGGCTACCCGGGACGTCCTCTACGGCATGTGCGTGATCATGGCCATCGCCGCCCTCGTAGCCCTGCGCGGCCTCAAACGCGGCCTCCAGGAAGACACCGAAGCAACCGGAACCGGCCGCGAAGACGAGATTCCCGGCAGCGAGTCCGCGTACCCCACGTTCCGCTAGCCCAGGTCGCCGCTAGCCCAGGTCGCCGCTGGCCGCGGCCGCCTCGTCGAACGGTCCAGACAGCACGTCCATCGGCCCGGTGGCATCGCCCAGCGACTCATCCAGCGGTTGGGGCGCGTCGGGCAGCACCTGCTCGAGGTAGTCCTTGGTCGCGGCGGCGGTGCCGACGTCGCGGCCTGCGGCCTCGGACATGTACCACCGGTGCTCCAGGATCTCGTGGAAGATCTCCGCCGGGGGCAGCCGCCCGCGGAGATCTTCCGGGATCGCGGCGATGACGGGATCGTAGATCTCCTCCAGCCACCGGTTGGCCGCCACGATCTCCGAGACCGGATGGCCCTCCTTGTGCTCCAGGTAGGCGCGGAAGGAGGCGATGTCGTTGAGCAGCCGGCGGGCCTGGTTCTCCGCGGCGTCGATCCCGGTCCGCAGGAAGAGCTGCCTGCCGAAGTGCCCGGATTCGGCGACTCGGGTGCGCAGCCGCAGCTTGTTGCCCTCCGGGGTGGGGATGAGCTCGACCTCGTCGGCGTCGAAGCCGAGCTTGTTGAGCCGGTGCAGCCGCTCGGCGATCCGGCGCCGCTGATCGGCCGGGCTGAGGATCTCCTCGCGGTTCAGCTCCTCCCACAGCGACTGGTAGCGCCGGCTCAGCTCGTCGACGATCTCGAACGGGTCGATGTCGTCCTGCAGCCGGCCGCCGGCCTGCAGGTCGAGCAGTTCGCCGGCCACCCGCTCGGTGGCCAGCTCGATGTCGTACTGGCGCTGCCCGTCGGACAGGGTCGTGTGCTGCTCGCTGGTCTCGGCGTCGACCAGATAGGCCTCCAGCGTGCCGGCGTCGTGCCGGAACAGCGTGTTGGACAGCGAGCAGTCACCCCAGAAGAACCCGGACAGGTGCAGCCGGACCAGCAGTTCGACCAGGGCGTCCAGCAGTCCGTCGATGGGCTGGATACCCCGCGGGTGAGAGAAGACCGCGCGGTAGGTCGTCGCGTAGGTGAGGAACCTGGTCACCAGGACCGCGTCGGCGTCCGGGTTAGCCGGGTCCCGGTCGACCGCGATCCCGATCGCCTCCACCGCGGGGATGTTCAGGTCGGCCAGCGCTCGCAGCAGCCGGTACTCCCGCCGGGCCAGCCGCTCGCTCAGCTCCTTCAAGGCGTACAGGGTGCCGTCGTCGTACACGAACCGCACCACGTGCCGTGAGATGCCCCGCTGGCGGATCTCGACCAGCCGCTCGTCGCGCCAGTTGGCCAGCGGCAGGGACCAGGGCAGGGTCAGCAGCCCGGCCGCATGATCGGCCGGGGGCGTGAAGACGAACCGCACGTAAACAGTCTCCCGTATCTCCGCCTCGGCGGGGGCGCGATCCTAGCTGAGCGAGGCGGGCGACATGTTCGCGCCGCTGATCACCACCGCGACGTGCTCGCCCGGCGCGGGCTTGTACACCCCGGCCAGCAGGGCCGCGATCCCGACCGAGGCGGCGGGCTCGGCGGCGACCCGGAACGCCTGCCACAGGGCCTGCTGCGCGGCCAGGATCGAGGCGTCGTCGACCAGCAGCACGTCGTCGACGTAGGACTGGGTAATCGGGAACACCAGCTCGCCGACCTGCCGCGGGGCCAGGGCGTCCGCCGCGACGCTGCCCGCCGGAGCGTCGACGGGCCGGCCGGCGGCCCGGGCGTAGCTGAGCGTGGGCGCGCCCTCCGGCTCCACCCCGATCACCCGGACATCGCCCGCGAACCAGGAGGCCACGCCGGCCAGCAGGCCGCCCCCGCCGACCGGCACCAGCACCGTGTCCAGGCCGGCGGCCTGCTCGGCCAGCTCCAGGCCCAGGGTGGCCTGGCCCAGGATGGTCTCGCGCTGGTCATAGGCGTGCACGCTCAGCGCGCCCGAGCTCTGCTCCCAGTCCTGGGCCGCGGCCAGGGCATCGGCGTAGCGCTCGCCGGTGACCACCAGGTCGGCACCAAGCCGGCGGATGCGCTCGATCTTGGTCGGCGCGGACACGGTGGGCACGAAGATCTTGGCCGGGACGCCCAGCCGGTGCGCGGCGTAGGCCACCGCCACGCCGTGATTGCCGCCGGACGCCGCCACCACCCCGGCGGCCGGCACGTCCCGCAGCAGCAGGTTCGTGAACGCACCCCGGGCCTTGAACGCGCCCGCGCACTGCAGCTGCTCGAGCTTGAGCGTGCCCGCAGGCAAGGCCGCGGCCGACTCGTCGAGTTCGCTGAGATCGACCTCGATGACCGGCGTCCGGCGGATGTACGGCCGGATCGTGTCGTAGCAGCGGCGGATGTCGTCACGAGAGATCACGTCTGCACGATACCCAAGGGCCGATCGATGCCGTGCGAGACTAGCTGTCATGACTGAGCACACGCACCACCATGACGAAGACTCAGCCTGCGCGGTAGCCCACGGCGCCGTCCCCGCGGAGGCTGCCTCGGCCCGGTCGTCGGCCCCGGCGGAGCGCACGCTGGTGGCGGTCTTCGCGTCACCGGTCGCCGGATTCCTGCTGCGGTATGGCGCGGACCTGGGGTTCCGCGGGCTGCTGCTCGAACCCGACCAGGCGCGGGCGGCCGGCGCCGCCGCGCTCGGGTTCCCGCTGGTCACGGTGCCGCCGGAGGACCTGGACGACTCGGCCGACGTGGTGGTGACCGACCATCACCGGCCCGAGCTCGGCGTGGTGCTCCGCGACGCGCTGGCCACCAAGGCGAGGTGGATCGGGGTCATGGGCAATCCGCGGCACGCCGGGCCGCACGTGGCCTTGCTCACCGAGCTGGGCGTCCCGCCCGCGGAGATCGCCCGTGTGCACCGGCCGATCGGGCTCAACATCGGCTCCCGGACGCCGCCGGAGATCGCGATCGCGACCCTGGCCGGGCTGCTGGCCGACCGGAACGGCCGGTCCGGCGGCTTCGAGTTCTAATTCGACTTCTGATCCGACGCTCCGAGACGGCCGAATGTCAGTACCCGGAGATACTCTCAGGTTCGGCATCGGACCAGGAGCGTGATGACATGACGGTCGACTCCGGCACGCAGGCTCGGCCTGCCAGCCCCCGCGACGTCCCCCGGCCGAAAGGGCGGCCGGGACGAAAACCCAAGGGCAGCGTGCCCGTGGTTGTCCTGCAGACGCCGGACAAGCCCGATCCCGACCACGTGCTGACCTGGCGGCAGCGCAAGGTCCTGCGGGCGATCAGGGAGTCGGTGCAAGAGCGCGGCTACCCGCCGTCGATGCGGGAGATCGGCGACGCGGTCGGCCTGACCAGCACGTCCAGCGTCATGTACCAGCTCAGCATCTTGCAGCGCAAGGGCTACCTGCACCGGGGCGTGGGCCGGGCCCGGACCATGGAGGTGCGCCTGCCCGGCCGCCCGCCGGTACGGCCAGCCGACGACATTCCCGGCCTCGATATCCCGTCGCAGGAAGCGGCGTACGTGCCGCTGATCGGGCGGATCGCCGCGGAGGGGCCGATCCTGGCCGAGCGGTACGTCGAGGACGTGTTCCCGCTGCCCAGGCAGATCGTGGGCGAGGGCACGCTGTTCCTGCTCAAGGTGGTCGGCGACTCCATGATCAACGCCGCGATCGCGGACGGGGACTGGGTCGTGGTCCGTCAGCAGGAGGACGCCACCAACGGCGACATCGTGGCCGCCATGCTCGACGGCGAGGCCACGGTCAAGACCTTCAAGCGCAGCGACGACGGGCACGCCTGGCTGATCCCGCACAACCCGGCCTACACCCCCATCCTCGGCGACCAGGCCAGCATCCTGGGCCGCGTCGTCGCCGTACTGCGCCGCACCTGAGCGGCTGCGGACCCTTCCGGGTACCGCAACGCGCCCCCGCGGAACGGGCATACTCGCGCGCCGCGTCCGGTTGCACCCCATAACGGGTCGGCGCACTTGCTCGCGTTAGGCTGAAAGCAGCCGAAGCGGGGGCAAAGGCATACGGGAGGCGGGCTGTGGCCGGGGAGTTCTTCCGGCACCGGGGTCTCATCGCGTTCGCGGCCGGGGGCGCGATGGCCGAGGCGGCCGTGCTGTCCTTCCTTGCGCCCTCCGCTCGGCCGCTGGCGCCGCAGGTCACCGCGCTCCCGCCGCTGGCGGCCTACCACGACCTGCGCTGGCTGTTTGCGTTCAACCAGTCCTGGCTCGGCTTCACCGTCGTGTTCCTGATGCTGGTGCTGACCCGGGCGGCGGTGGACGCGGTCCTGGTCCAGCTGGCCTGGCCGGACCAGGCTGATCCCGGCGGGCCCGGGCTGCCGAGGCCGCGCTTCATGTCCTCGGTCGTGTCCTGTGCCGTGCTGACCGTGCTGGTCGGGATGGTGATGTCGCCCGTGGTCACGCTGATGTTCGGGGTAGCCCTGCTCCCGTTCTCCTGGCCGTACCTGGCCGCGGTGCCGATCCTGCTCGGCACCGCGGTGGCGCTGAGCCAGGGCGGGGTCGGTCAGGCCTGGTGGTGCCGGCTGCCTCCGGTGCGCACCGCGGCGTGGGTGATCACCACCTTCCTGGTCTTGTCGCTGGTCGCGGCGCTGATGGCGCACCTGGACACGTGGGGCATCGTGGCCGTGGCCGGGCTGGCCGGGGTGGTGAACGCGCGGGCCTGGTACGGGCTGACCGCCGCGGCGGTCCACCGCTCGGCGGAAAAGCCGCTGCACCCCTGGCACTGGCGCGCCACGCTGCAGCAGATCCGGCGGTCACTGGCCGTCCGGACCAGCTGGGTACCGGTCGCGCCGCTGGCCGCGCTGATGGTCCTCGCCCTGGTGGTGGGCGTGACCCGCCTGGCCTTTACCGGCACCGTACACTTCGGCCCCGGCGCGAGCAGCGGCGCTTTCACCAGCGCCGACGAGGGAACCGGGCTGACCGCGGCGGGCAAGGCCGGCGCCGCGGCCGGCCAAGCCGGCGGGACCGGCGCCAGCCGTGCCGCCGCCGGGGAGGGCGGGGCCGGGGCGCAGACCGCCGCGAGGCCGCCCAGCGGCGCAGTGCTGGTGGTCGAGGGCTTCGGGTCGAGTTGCTGCCACGCCGCCGACGGGCTGCGGGCCGCCGAGCCGGGCATGCTCGTGCGCCAGTTCTCCTACCTGGGGCTGAACGCCGCGGGGCAGCCGATCCCGTACGGCCCGGCGGCCGGGAACCTGTCCATCCAGGCCCTCGGCGACCGGATGGCCAGCCAGGTGGAAAGCCTGTACCAGCAGGTCGGCGTGCCGGTCGACGTGGTGGCCGAGAGCGAGGGCACCCTCGGCCTGTACGCGATGCTGGCCCGGCACCCGCACGTGCCGGTGAAGTCGGTCACGCTGCTGAGCCCCATCGTCGAACCTGGCCAGCTGGGCCAGGCGGACGGCACCGTCCCCGGCATCGCCCTGACTACGCTGAACAACCTGGTCGGCGGCATGTCACCGTACGGCAGCTCGGGTGCCGACGCGCTGATCGACTCGGTCAGCCAGGTCGGCGCCAGTTACTTCGAGCTGGTCAGCCACCAGCGGTCCCTGCCCTGGCTGGCGGTCATCCCGCTGGCCGACGCGGTGACCCTGCCCCTGTGCCCGTGGCCGCGCAACGTGATCTTCGTCGACGGCTTCCACGGCGGGCTGCTCGGCCGCGCCGACGTCCGGCAGCTGGTCGAGGCCTTCCTGTCCGGCGGCGACGCGAGCGCGGACGACGCCTCCCAGCGGGACCTGCGCACCGCGGCCCAGCTGATCTCGGCCGCGGCCACCGCGTGGCGCATGCCCGAGCTCCACGCGTCCTGCCCCAGCTGATCCGGGCTGCCCGGCCGGTCGGGCCCGGTCCGGCTGGCGGGCGGCGCGACGATCCGCTACGCTGATCCGCGTGACGCGAGCAGCTCGCCCCCCGAGGCCAGCGCAGCAGTGGTGGCGCCGCCGGCAGGCGGCTCGCTGACTCGCGCTCAGACACCGAAGCGACCGCCCGGAAACGGCGGCCGCTTTCTGTTTCCCGGCCGCCTCCCGGGCCCGAACCCTGGAGGGCCACCGTGGACGCCCAGCGCACGGAACTGACGACCCGCGGCGGCGTGCAGGTCACCCGCACCGCCACCCCGTTCGATCCGGTTGAACTCGACCGGATCGCGGCGCTCGTGGACGAGCGCCGCGGCGGCGTGATGAGCTCGGGCATGGAGTACCCCGGGCGGTACAGCCGCTGGGTGATGGCCTACGCCGACCCGTGCGCCGAGATCATCGCCACCGGGCGGCGGATTACCGCCCGGGCCCTGAACGACCGGGGCCGGGTGCTGCTGCCGGTGATCCACGCGGCCATGACCCGGGCCGGGGAAGCGGCGGAGGCCGACACGGTGGTCATCCCCGAGCCTGACCGGGACTATACCGAGGAGGAGCGCAGCCGGCGGCCCACGGTGTTCAGCGCGCTGCGGGAGATCGCGGCCGCGTTCGGCTGCGAGGATCCGCACCTGGGTCTGTACGGGGCGTTCGGCTATGACCTGGCCTTCCAGTTCGAGCCGGTACGGCTGCGCCGCGAGCGCCCGGCCGGGCAGCGGGACCTGGTCCTGCACCTGCCCGACGAGATCTGGGTGCTGGACCGCAAGCGCGAGGAGGCGGTCAGGTACGCCTACGAGTTCGCGGTGAACGGCGCCTCGACCGCCGGGCTCGAGCGCCTGACGGCACGCACGGGCGGGGCGCACGCGCCAGGGCCCGTTCGGGATAAAGATCTTCCTCCGCCGCCGGAGCCGGGCAGCTATGCGCGGGTCGTGGCACAGGCGCGGGAGCGGTTCGCCTGCGGTGACCTGTTCGAGGTGGTGCCGAGCCACGTCTTCCACGGGCGGTGCGCCTCGCCGGCCGCGTTCTACGAACTGCTGCGGCAGCGCAACCCCGCCCCGTACGAGTTCCTGTTCAACCTGGGGGAGGGGGAGTACCTGGTCGGCGCGTCGCCCGAGATGTACGTACGGGTCACCGGGGACCGGGTGGAGACCTGCCCGATCGCGGGCACGATCGCGCGCGGCGAGGACACGCTGGAGGACGCGGCGAACATCGCCACCCTGCTCGGCTCGGCCAAGGAGGAATCCGAGCTGACCATGTGCACCGACGTGGACCGCAACGACAAGGCACGGGTCTGCGTGCCGGGCACGGTCAAGGTGATCGGCCGGCGCCAGATCGAGATGTACAGCCGGCTCATCCACACCGTGGACCACATCGAGGGACGGCTGCGGCCCGGGTTCGACGCGCTCGACGCGTTCCTCACCCACATGTGGGCGGTCACCGTGACCGGCGCGCCGAAGACCTGGGCCATGCAGTTCATCGAGGACCACGAGCCGACCCCGCGCCGCTGGTACGGCGGGGCGGTGGGCAAGATCGGCTTCGACGGGTCGATGAACACCGGGCTGACGCTGCGGACGGCGCACATCACGGGCGGGATCGCGGCCGTGCGGGCGGGCGCGACGCTGCTGTACGACTCGATCCCCGACGCCGAGGAGCAGGAGACCCACATCAAGGCCCGGGCCCTGCTGGAGACCCTGGCCGAGGCCGGGCGCCTGGCGCCGGGCCAGGCGGTTCCCGCGGACCGGCCGGCACCCGTGATCGAGGGGCGCAGCCTGCGGGTCCTGCTCGTCGATCACCAGGACTCGTTCGTGCACACGCTTGGCGACTACTTCCGTCAGCACGGAGCGGAGGTGACCACGCTGCGGTCCGGGTTCTCCCCGGCCCTGCTTGACTCCTACGCGCCGGACCTGGTGGTGCTGTCGCCGGGGCCCGGACGGCCGGCCGACTTCGGCTGCGCGGCGCTGCTGGATGAGGTGTACGCGCGGGGACTGCCTGCCTTCGGCGTGTGCCTCGGCCTGCAGGCCATGGTGGAGCACGCCGGGGGCACGCTGTCGCTGCTGCCCGAGCCCGCGCACGGCAAGCCGGGGCTGGTACGGGTGACCGGCGGGGAACTGCTGGCCGGCCTGCCCGGTGAGTTCACCGCCGGCCGCTATCACAGCCTGTATGCGCCGCCGGACGCGGTCCGGGGCGGGTTCGCGGTGACCGCGACGACCTCCGACGGCGTGGTGATGGCCATCGAGGACGAGCAGGCCGGGCGCTGGGCGGTGCAGTTCCACCCGGAGTCGATCCTGACCGCCTCCGGCCGGGCCGGCCACCAGGTCATCGGCAACGTGCTGGACCTGTGCCGGGTCCGGGCGGTGCGCACATCCTCCGGAGTAGCCGGTTCCGTACATGTCTAGGAGATGGCGTAGCTCAGTCCCGTTGGCAGTGCCTTGACCTGTGTCGGACCCGGCGAAATGCCAGTGCCGCCCTGTAGTGTGCTGTCCCATGAGGAGCGTGGAGCCCGAGGTTTTCCTGGTCGCCCGGCCGCAGGTCGACTATGACGCGATGGCCGCCTACCTGCGCGAGGTCGGCGGCGAGCGCTGGTTGGAGCGGATCGACCGTGGGCAACTCGAGGCCCAGGATCTCGCCGAGTTCGCCGGCAAGATGTGTTACCGCTCCTGGGAACCCGGGCTCAACCCGAACGTCCGCAAGGTTCGCGACGAGCAGGATGCATACCTGCAGAACATCCTGAAGCAGCAGCACGGTTCGGTGCTTGAGCACGCCAGCTTCACGTTCGTTCTGCACAACGTGAGCCGCGTTTGCTGCTACGACGACGATACCGAGGTGCTGACCACCGAGGGCTGGAAGCCTTGGCCTAAGGTAGACGGTCGCGAGTGCTTTGGCACACTCAACCCTGTCAGCAATGAGCTCGAGTATCAAACGGCTACCGAGGTTTTTCACGCTGACTATGCAGGACCGATGTACCGCGTTCGATCCGGGCAAGTCGATCTCCTGGTCACGCCGAATCATCGCATGTGGATCCAACGGTACGATACCCAAGCGGCAAAACGCGGCGAACAGGCGTTCGCAATCGAGACCGCTGAGGATATCCTCCACAAACGGGTTAAGTACCAGAAGAATGCCCAATGGGCCGGATGTTCTCCAGAAAGTATTTGGATCCCTGAGACGTATAGAACTTATCAGCGTTCAGACCGGCAGAGGTCCGCGACTCGCACCTATCCGGGTGTGGCGTTTCCCACCGAGCCCTTTGCGAAGTTCCTCGGCTATTACCTCGCGGAAGGCAGTATTAACGGGCATCAGATCGCTTTGGCGCAGAATCGTGGCGCGATACTCGACGCGATGGCCGATACGATCCGGGCTCTGGGACTGCCAGCCTACGTGCCGGCTAGTGGCAATGGATGCGTCCGTACACAGTGTGCGCCGCTACGCGACTTCCTGGCCGCTCTCGGACACTCCTATAACAAGCGCATACCCGCAATGGTGGGCGAATGGCGTCCCGATACGATCAGGGTCTTTCTTGAAGCGATGATCGACGGCGACGGTAGCACGCGCCTCGACTCTAATCACCGAGTCATCTATACGGCATCTCGTGACATGGCAGATGATTTGCAGGTCCTCGCTATAAAAGCAGGCTGGTCTGCAAACATTCGTATCGATGACCGTACGGGTCTTGAGCACATCACGCCGAGCGGCCAGCGCTTCCATAACTTGCGGCCAAGCTACATCATTTCGATAATCACGCGCAGTATGACACCACTCGTCAACCATAACCGCGGCGAGAACAGCCGGTACTTGACAGCTGAGGGCTATAACGACAATATCGAACACTATGAAGGTCGCATTCACTGCGTCCAGGTTCCCAACGGTCTGCTGTTCGTAAGGCGCAACGGGAAGCCCGTCGTCTCCGGCAATACCCACGAGATCGTCCGGCACCGGCCGGGGACGGCGGTGTCGCAGGAGTCGCTGCGCTTCGTCCGGCTGGACGAGCTGCCGTTCTGGTTCCCCGAGTGGGCGCTGGCCGACGCGGAGCTGATGAAGCGGGCCACGGCCCTGCTGACCGAGCTCGAGCAGTTCCAGCTGTGGATGGCCGGGCACTTCGGGCTGGACGACGACGGCACCAAGATGCACGAGAAGAAGGCCAAGACCTCGTTCATGCGCCGGTTCGCGCCCGAGGGGCTGGCCACCGGGCTGGTCTGGACGGCGAACATCCGCACGCTGCGGCACACCATCGAGGCGCGGACCGACCAGGGCGCCGAGGAGGAGATCCGCCTGGTGTTCGGCAAGATCGGCGAGATCATGAAGGACGAGGCGCCGGCCCTGTTCGGCGACTACACGGTGACCGACGGCACGTGGATCCCCGGCTGGCGCAAGGTCTGAGGCGGCGGTCAGCCCCAGGCTGTCCAGGTCGCAGCGGGTCAGATGGCCGCGGATCAGCCGGTGCAGGCGATTTTCGCGGTGGGCGGCCCTGACGTGGGCGCGATGGACCATTATGGACAGTAGAACTTAATCTGCAGGAGGACGACGGATGGGCCGCCCGATAATCGGCATCACCGGCGAGCTCGAGGCAGCTCGCTGGCGCAACTGGATTCGCGAAGCGGTCGTCTCGCCGGTGAGCTACACGCGAGCCGTCGAGCGCGCGGGCGGAGCGCCAGTCATCGTGCCGCCGGTTCCCTCGAGCTCTGTGCCCAGCCTGATCGCCAAGATTGACGCCCTGGTCATCACCGGCGGGAGAGATGTCGACCCCTCCCTGTACGAGGAGGCCCCGCACGAGCAGACCGACGTGCCCGACCACCGGCGGGACCGGTTCGAGATCCTCATGATCCGCGCGGCGATCGAAGCCGACCTGCCCTTCCTGGCCATCAGCCGCGGCCTGCACGTCCTCAACGTGGCCCGCGGCGGCACCCTGATCCAGCACCTTCCCGACCGGCTCGGCAGCGAGAGCCACAAGCCGGACCCGGTGAAGATGACCATCCACGACGTGCAGATCAGCGCGGCGAGCAAGCTCGGCCGGGCGCTCGGCGCGACCGCGCAGGTGCCCGCCGCCCACCACCAGGCGATCGACCGGATCGGCAGCGGGCTCCTCACCGTGGCCTGGACGCCGGACCAGGTGGTGGAGGCGGTCGAGCTGCAGGACCACAAGTTCGGCATCGGCGTGCAGTGGCATCCCGAGGAGGGTGACGACACCCGGATCTTCGAGGCTCTGGTGGCGGCGGCCAAGACCGCGCCTGCCCCGCCGCCCGCCGCCGAGGTGACCGGCGGCCGGTCGAAGCGGAACTCCAGGCGGCACGCGGCGCGCTCCTTACGAAGGCATTAGCCGGCAGCCTGGGCCGCTTACGCAGGCGTGAGCCGGCAGCCTGGGCCGCACCTGCGCGGGGTGCCTGCCCAGCCGCGGCGGCGCAGCGCCGCGGCGATCTCGGCCGCGGTCCGGCAGCGGTTCTCGGTGGCGTCCGGCCAGCCGTACCTGAGGGTCTCCACTCCCTGGAGCCGGTTCGCGTTGTCCCGGCGGGTATCGCGCCAGCGGCTTTCGGCCGGGTGAGCAGCATGCCCGTCGAGCTCGACGCAGAGGGCGTACCCCTCGTACAGGTTGTCCAGGTACCGGGTGCCGCTGCCGTGCCGGCGCCTGGCCTGCCGCCGCGCCGTCGGCAGTCCGTGGGCCCGCTCCACGCCGTGGACGTAGTTCCGCTCCAGCGGCGAGTGCACGCCACCGGCCGCATCCTCCAGGGCGGCCGCGATCCAGGCCCGCCAGCGAATCCTGGACCGGCTGGCTAGCGCCTTGCTCAGCAGTTGCGCCGTCGTCAGGCGGCGGCCTACGGCCCTGGATATCCAGCCGTACGCGTCATCGAACGTCCGCGCCTGAGCCACCAGGTCAAGCACCGTGTCCTCCATCGTGGTCCGCGGCAGCTGCCACGGCGGCTGCCACTGCGGCCGCAGGCACCGCGACCGATGGACGACCACCCCCCGGATCTTCCCGCGGCAGGGGCGCCGTTCGGCCGGAACACTGACGTGGATCGGGCCGATGGGTCCGTCGATGAGGCCATGCACCTCGGCGGCGGTCTCATGGCTCAACACGGCACCAGGTCCTGCCCGGACGACCGCGGCCCACAGCTTCGCCTCGCGTGACGGATCGCCGGTAAAGGTGGCATACGCACCGCGGTACAACCGCCGCCACTCTCCCGAGCGGAGCCGCCATTCGATGGCAGCCTCCGTGAGCCCTGACTGGTGTGCCTGGTGCCTAGACACGATGCCGGACTGGGCCTGCAACTGGAATTGCCAGCTCAAATTATTTTCATCGGTCACATCTGCGACCCTGTGCGCCCCGGCCCCACCCCGCAACCACTCCCGGCCGCCCTGTGGATAACCCATTTCCCCTGTGGATAACTGGCTCCCGAAGCTGATCGTGGACAGTTACTGGTGCTATGACCGGTGTTTCTGTCCACGATAATCGGAGCGGCTCACAGGCTGGGTGATTTGTCCGGTTTGCGGAAGCGTGGCTGGGTGCAGCCGGGACAGCAGGGGCTACAGCGGGGGCTGGTAGTTGCTGACCCAGTGGACTTGGAGCCAGGCCATGAAGGTGGACCAGGCGCCGGTTACTTCCAGGAGGCCGACGCAGACCAGCATGGCCCCGCCGATCCTGGTCACCAGGCGGGCCCGGCGCCGGGCGAAGGCGAACGCCCGCATCGCGACCTGGAAGCCGAGCGCCACGAACAGGAACGGGATGCCCAGGCCGAGAGCGTAGACGAAGGCCAGGAGCCCGCCGCGGAAAACGGTGCCGCTGGAGGCGGACAGGGCCAGCACGGCGGTGAGCGTGGGCCCGATGCAGGGCGTCCAGCCGAGCCCGAACATCACTCCGAGCAGCGGCGCACCCGCCAGGCCCGCCTTCGGGCGCGCGGACGGGCGCACGATCCGGCCCGCGAACGAGAACCGGTCGAAGGCCCCGGCGAACAGCAGCCCGAGCAGGATCGTCAGGCCGCCCAGGATCCGGGTCAGCAGGCGGGCGTGCCCGGTCAGCAGGTGGCCGAGCCCGCCGAGCGCCGCCCCGTAGGCGACGAACACCACCGAGAAGCCCAGCACGAACAGCGCCGTCCCGGCCACCACCCGGGCCCGGGGCGCGGCAAAAGCGGCAGCGGGGGAAACAACGGCGGGCGGCGCGGCCACCGCCACCGCGGCTCCGTCCGGCCCCGCTCCTGGCGCCGGCGGCGACGGCAGCGCGACCGCCGCCGGGGCCGCCGGCGAGCCCGAGGCCCCGGCCATGCCGGTGACGAAGGAGAGGTAACCGGGCACCAGCGGCAGGCAGCACGGTGACAGGAAGGTCACCGCGCCCGCTGCCGCCGCCACCGGCAGCGCCAGGATCAGCGGGCCGGAGGTGACCAGCTGGGCCGCTCCGCTCATGGGATCACTATGCCATGCGGGCCCGGGCCGGTCGACAACTGGCTACTACATCACGTAGTCGAAGCCGCGGACGACGGCTTAGACGACGAGGGCAGGGCGAAGACCAGGATCACGTAGCAGGCCAGCGCGGTCGCGAAGGCCAGCGACATGCCCAGCGAGGCGCTGCTCGCGCCGCTGCCGGTGAACCCGAGCCCGGCGAAGCCCGCACCGAGGATCGACAGCAGCCCGACGGCCGACAGCCAGATCGACAGCTGGTGCCGCACGCCGATGGCCCGGATCAGCTGGCCCGCCGCGGCGATGACCAGCAGGAAGCCCAGGACCACGTGCAGGGCCAGGTCGGGGCTGGAGAACAGCCCGATCGACTTGGTCGACGTCGGCGCCGTCCCGTACAGGTTGTAGATCATGCCCAGGATGAACTGGATGATCAGCATGGCCACGACGCCCAGGCTGGACATCCGCAGCCGGGCCAGCCGTGCCGCCTGGTCCCGCCCGGCCGCCCGCCGGCCCGCGGTGACAGTGTGTGTGTCCGACATCCCCGTACCTCCCGACCACGAATCCTAGCCGGTGCCGCCTCAACGACACGGCCGGAGCGGCTATGGTTGGCCGGGTGAGATCGGTCCTGACCCGCCCGGAGTCCCCGGCCAGGCACGAGAACGCGCCCGGCCGCTGGCTGCTGGTGGCGGGCCTGGTCGTGTTCGGCGTGGCGCTCGGCGGCTACGTGGTCTACATGGTCGGCCACGCCAAGAGCTACACCATGGATCCGGTCGACCTGGCCGTGTACCGGTCCGGCGGGCTCATCGTGCGGCACATCCGGCCCTACTACAACCCGCACCTGGCGGCGCCGCTGTATGACTGGGTCGGGTACGGCAAGCTGCACCTGCCCTTCACCTATACCCCGTTCGCCGCCGTCGCGTTCGCGCTCATCTCGTTCGTCCCCTACCAGCTGTCCCTGAAGCTGTCCGTGGCGGTCGACCTGGTCGCGCTGCTGGCCACGGTGTGGTTCACCCTGGGCGGCCTCGGCTACCGCCGGCTGACGATCAGGGCTGGCGCGACGCTGCTGGGCGCGGGCGCGCTGCTGTGGACCGAGCCCGTGCTGCGCACCATCTACCTCGGCCAGGTCAACCTGGTCCTGCTGGCCCTGATCATGTGGGACCTGTGCCAGCCGGACACCCTGCGCAACACGGGCAAGAGCAGATGGTGGAAGGGCTTCGGCACCGGCATCGCGGCCGGCATCAAGCTGGTCCCGCTGGTCTTCATCCCGTACCTGCTGGTGGCCAGGAAGTTCCGCCAGGCGGCGATGGCCTGCGCCGGGTTCGCGTTCACCGTGCTGGTCGGCTTCGTGGTCTTGCCCAAGGACTCGACCAAGTGGTGGTTCGACGGGCTGTGGGCGCAGGACAAGCGGACCGGGTTCACCGGCTGGGCGGGCAACCAGTCGCTGGCTGGCCTCATCACCAGGCTGGCCGGCAGCATCGATAGCGGCCGCCCGGCCTGGTTCGTCATCGCCGTGCTGGTCGGCATCGCCGGAGTGGTGGCGGCCGGGCTGCTCGACCGCAAGGGTTACCCCATGCTCGGCCTGCTCATGGCCGCCCAGACCGGGCTGCTGGTCTCGCCGATCAGCTGGGATCACCACTGGGTGTGGATCGTGCCCGGCGCGATTGTGGCCGCGCACTACGCGGTGCAGTTCTGGCGCCGGGGCGCTCGTAGGGCCGCCTGGGCGTGCGGGCTGCTGGCCGTGGCCATCGTGGCCTGGTTCGGCGCCTGGCCGACCAAGTTCTTCCACGTGACACCGCCGAACCTGGGCGACGACTCGCTCGGCCTGCCCTGGATCCCCAAGAACACCAACCCGGTCTGGTATCAGTGGTACGGAGACCAGCGCTGGTTCCCCGAGTACCACTGGCACGGGTGGGCCCTGCTGTGGGGCAACGCGTACGTCCTGGCCGGGCTGGGGCTGTTCGGATTGCTGCTGGCCGTCTCGCTGTTGCTGCCCGCGGCCAGGAAGGACCACGACGATGAGCCTGGGCGAGATCCAGCAGGTGAGCGAGGACATCTACGCCTACCTGCAGCCTGACGGCAGCTGGTACCTGAACAACACCGGTTTCCTGGTCAGCCGCGACGGCGTCATCAGCGTCGACGCCACCTCCACCGAGCGGCGCACCCGCGCCTACCTGGACGCGATAAAAACGGTCACGTCCAAACCGGTCCGCACGCTGGTCAACACCCACCACCACGGCGACCACACCCACGGCAACTACCTGATGGACGGGGCCACCATCATCGGCCACGAGCGATGCCGGGAGGCGATCCTCGGCACGCCCATGCCCCCTCCGCCCGGCGTCTGGACCGAGGTGGACTGGGGCCACCTGGAGCCCGCGCCGCCGTTCCTGACCTACACCGACGGCGTCACGCTGTGGTCCGGTGACCTGCGCTGCGAGGTCCGCTACGTGGGCACCCCGGCGCACACCACCAACGACTCCATCATCTATATCCCCGAACGTTCCCTGGTCTTCGCCGGCGACCTGCTGTTCAACGGCGGCACCCCGTTCGCGCTCATGGGGTCGGTCAGCGGCTGGATCGAGGTGCTCGAGACCGTCCTGCGCCCGCTCGGCGCCCGGACCCTGGTGCCCGGCCACGGCCCGGTCTGCGGCCCCGAGGTCATCGACGACGTGCTCGCCTACCTGCGCTTCGTCCAGCACGCCGCGGCTGAGGCCAAGGCGGCGGGCCTGACTCCGCTGCAGGCCGCACGCCAGGTTGACCTGGGCGAGTTCGAGAATCTTCTTGATGCCGAACGGATCGTGGGTAACCTGCACCGGGCCTACCTCGAGCTGGACGGTGCCGAACGCGGTGCCCCCGTCGACCTGGTCCAGGCCCTGGGCGACATGGTGGCCTACCACGGCGGCCGTCCTCTCACCTGTCACGCTTGAGGCATGACCTGGCTCAACGAGGAAGTCGCGGGCCTGCTGCGCGAGTACGCCGAGCTGACCCAGATCACCGGCGGCGACGTGTTCCGGGCCCGGAACTACGAGAAGGCGGCCCGGTCGGTCCGCGGCTGGGGCGAGATACCACGGCTCGTTCGGCTCAATGATCTTCAAGGAGACCTGCATACGCACACGAACCTCACCGACGGGGTGGCCAGCCTGGAGGACATGGTGGCCGCGGCCGCCCGCCGGGGGTACGAGTACTACGCGATCACCGACCACGCGCCGAACCTGTTCTTCCAGCGGATGACCGACGAGAAGATGCTGGCCCAGCGGGACCGGGTGCGGGCCCTGGACGCGCCGCTGGACCTGCTGCACGGCACCGAGCTCAACATCGCGCCAGACGGGTCGGTGGACTGGGACGAAGAGTTCCTGGCCGGGTTCGACCTGTGCGTCGCCTCGGTGCACTCCAGCTTCGACCAGCCGCGAGCCGAGATGACCCAGCGCTTCGTTACCGCGTGCGAGAACCCGCACGTCAACATCATCGGGCACCCGCTGACCCGGCGGATCGGGCGGCGGCCGCCGGTCGACGTGGACTTCGGCGAGCTGTTCCGGGCCTGCGCCCGGACCGGGACCGCGCTGGAGATCAACGCCTCGCCGCAGCGGCTCGACCTGCCGTCCGACCACATCCGGGCGGCCCGGGACGCGGGCGTGGTGTTCGCCATCGACAGCGACGCGCACTCAGTCGCCGACCAGGGCAACCTGCCGTACGGCGTCGGCACCGCGCAGCGCGGCTGGCTCACCGCCGACGACGTGATCAACACCTGGCCGCTGGACCGGCTCCGCGCGTTCTTGCGCAAGGGCCGCTAGAATCCTGACCAGGCCCAGCGGCAACACGGCGAGGTTGCGGTGACGATCAAGGTCGGGTACGAGCAGTTCGTCCCGCCGCGCGTTCCGCCCGGCATGTGGCTCGATCCCGGCACGTGGCTGGTCCTGCCGCAGGGGGCCCGGCCGGCGGGCAAGGGCCGGGTAGCCGCCTCCTGGTTCCTGGCCATCGGCCTGTTCATCGTCACCCTCGGGGTGGGGTACCTCACCTGGGCGGTCGTGACCTGGGACCAGGGCCAGACCCCGGCGCAGCGGCTGCTGGGCCTGCGCTGCTGGCTGCCCGGCGCCCGGCGCCCGGCCGGCCGGCGGCGGATGGCACTCCGCCAGGGCACCGGGCTGCTCCTGAACGGCGAGCTGCTGATCGGCCTGGTGATCTGGGCGGGCAGCAGCTCGCTGAACTCGGTGGGCGATCTGTTCGCCGGCACCGTGGTGCTGCACGACCCGAATCAGGTCCTCCACCGGTGAGAAACAGCGCGTCGGCCGGTCTATACGGTTAGGCGGCCCGCGGGCCGCGGGAGGAGTCATGACCGGGCAGGCCGACGCGGCATGCGTGCCGCCGGGCGCCACCGCGCTCCTGGCCGGCGCGATCAGCTACGCGCTGGGCGCGTGCGTGCAGGTCGCGCCGGGGGAGATGACCCGGCCCACGCCGTGCGCGGACTGGGACCTGGCCGCGCTGCTCGCTCACCTGGCCAGATCCATGGCCGACCTGGAATCCGCCCTCCGCACCGGGCAGCTCGACCGGGACCCCGACGATCCGGCCGGGCCGGCCGTCCCCCGCGTCGACGGCGGCGACCCGGTGGAGGTGCTGCGCGACCAGGCGGCGAACCTGCTGTTCGCGTGCTACTCCCACCACAGCCGGGACCGTTTCGTCCTGGTGGGCGGCCTGCCGCTGCCCGCCGGCGTGGTGGCCTGTACCGGAGCGGTCGAGATCGCCGTGCACGGCTGGGACGTCTGCGCCGCCCGCGGCCGCGACGGTCCGATCCCGCCTGGGCTGGCCGCCCAGATGCTCCGCCTGTGCCCGCTGCTCGTGGCCGGGCGCGAGGGCCTGTTCGGTGCCCCGGTGCACGTCCCGTCCCAGGCCAGCCCCGGCGACCGGCTGGTCGCCTACCTCGGCCGTACCCCGTGAGACCCCGTTATCGCTACCTCCCAGCGCTCCCTTCCGGACTCCCGCCATGCTCGCGTCCATGCTCCACCCGCGCGGTGGAACACGCGGGCCATCGCCTAGTGTTGTTACTGGCGAGTAGCATTTCTCTCATGGGAGGGTGACCGTGCCCCGTACCGTACGTGACGTCGTCTTCGTGGACGGCGTCCGCACCCCCTTCGGGAAGGCCGGGCCGAACGGCCTGTATGCCGAGACCAGGGCCGACGACATGGTGGTCAGCGTGATCCGCGAACTGCTGCGGCGCAATCCCGCGCTGCCGCCGGAGCGGATCGGCGACGTGGCCATCGCGGCGACCACCCAGACCGGCGACCAGGGGCTGACCATCGGCCGCAGCGCCGCGGTCCTGGCCGGGCTGCCGAAGTCCGTGCCGGGGTACGCCATCGACCGCATGTGCGCGGGCGCGATGACCGCCGTGACCACGGCGTCGGGGTCGATCGCCTTCGGCGCCACCGACATCGCGATTGCGGGCGGCGTGGAGCACATGGGGCATCATCCGATGGGATCCGGGGTCGACCCAAACCCCCGGTTCATCTCCGAGCACCTGGTCGACCCGTCCGCGCTGGTGATGGGCTCGACCGCGGAGAACCTGCACGACCGGTTCGGTGAGATCACCCGTGGCCGGGCCGACGCGTACGCGCTGGGCAGCCAGCGCAAGGTAGCCGCGGCCTACGCCGCGGGCAAGATCCAGCCGGACCTGGTGCCGGTCGCGATCCGCAGCGCCGAGCGCGGCTGGGGGCTGGCCACCACGGACGAGCCGCCGCGCCCGGACACCACGCTGGCGGCGCTGGCCGGGCTGAAGACGCCGTTCCGGCCGCACGGCCGGGTCACCGCGGGGAACTCCGCCGGGCTGAACGACGGCGCCACCGGCTGCATCATCGCGGCCCAGGACGTGGCCGCCGAACTGGGCCTGGACGCCCGGATGCGGCTGGTCGACTTCAGCTACGCCGGGGTGGACCCCGAGGTGATGGGCATCGGGCCGGTGCCCGCCACCGAGACCGTGCTGGCCCGTAACGACCTGACCATCGACGACATCGGCCTGATCGAGATCAACGAGGCGTTCGCGGTCCAGGTGCTGGCCTTCCTCGACCACTTCAAGATCGCCGACGACGACCGGCGGGTGAACCCGTGGGGCGGCGCGATCGCGCTCGGTCACCCGCTGGCCAGCTCCGGCGTCCGGCTGATGATCCAGCTCGCGCGGGAGTTCACCGAGCAGCCGAGCGTCCGCTTCGGCCTGACCACGATGTGCGTCGGGCTGGGCATGGGCGGCACCGTCCTGTGGGAGAACCTCAATGCCTGACATCGCCGATGACTCGGACCTCACCTCCCTGTTCCCCGATGAGGTAGTCACCCGGGCCCTGGTCCGCGACGTGCCGCTGCCCTACGGGGCCGGGACCATGGCCCTGATCACCCTGGACAACGGCCACGACCACACCCGGCCGAACACCTTCGGCCCGGCGGGGCTGCTCGCCCTGCGGGACGCGCTGGACTCGGTGGCCGCCCGGAACGACATCGCCGCGGTGGGCGTGACCGGCAAGCCGTTCATCTTCGCGGCCGGCGCGGACCTGGGCGTCGCCGCGCTGATCCGGGCCCGGGATGAGGCGCTGGCCGTCGGCCGGCTGGGACATGCCGTGTTCCGGCGCTTCGGCGAGCTGAGCGTGCCGTCGTTCGCGTTCGTCAACGGCGCGGCCCTCGGCGGCGGCCTGGAACTCGCGCTGCACTGTTCCTACCGGACGATCTCCGCCGGCGTCACCGCGGTCGCGTTCCCCGAGTGCTTCCTCGGCCTGCTGCCCGGCTGGGGCGGCACCTACCTGCTGCCGCGGCTGACCGGCCCGGCCCAGGCGCTGAAGCTCATCATCGAGAACCCGCTCAGCCAGAACCGCATGCTGGCCGGACCCGAGGCCTTCTCGCTCGGCATCGCCGACGCCCTGTTCGAGCCCGCCGACTTCCTGGCCGAGTCGCTCCGCTGGGCGGCCCGCGTGCTGACCGGATCGGCCGCGGTGCCCCGGAGCATCCCGGAGGAGGACTGGGAGGCCGCGGCCGCTTCGGCCCGGTTCTTCGCCGACGGGAAGCTGCACGGCGCCGCGCCCGCCCCGTACCGGGCCATCGGCCTGGTCGCGGCGGCCCGTGACCGCAGCCGGGACGAGGGATTCACCGCCGAGGACGAGGGGCTCGCGGACCTGCTGCTCAGCGATGAGCTGCAGGCCGGGCTGTACGCGTTCGACCTGACCCAGAAGCGGGCCCGTCATGCCGCCGGAGCGCCGGACGCGGTGTCGGCCCGGCCGGTGACCAAGGTCGGCGTGGTGGGCGCGGGCCTGATGGCCGCGCAGATCGCGCTGCTGTTCGCACGGCGGCTCGAGGTGCCGGTGGTGCTGACCGACCTGGACCAGGCGCGTCTGGACGCGGGGGTCGGCCACGTACACGGCGAGATCGCCAAGCTGGCCAGCCGCGGCCGGGTCAGCGCGGACGCGGCCGCGAGGCTGACCGGACTGGTAACCGGGTCGCTGACCAAGGATGCGTTCGCGGACGCCGACTTCGTGATCGAGGCGGTGTTCGAGGAGATCGCGGTCAAGCAGCGGGTGTTCGCCGAGGTCGAGGCGGTGGTGGGGCCGGACTGCGTGCTGGCCACCAACACCTCCTCGCTCTCGGTGGCCGAGATGGCCGCCGGGCTGGCTCATCCGTCGCGCGTGGTCGGGTTCCACTTCTTCAACCCGGTGGCCATGATGCCGCTGGTCGAGGTCATCCGCGGCGCCGCTACCGGCGACGCGGCCGTGGCCACCGCGCTGGCCGTGGGCAAGGCGCTGAAGAAGAACTGCGTGCTGGTCAAGGACTCGCCCGCGTTCGTGGTCAACCGCCTGCTGACCAGGTTCCTGGGCGAGATCATCGCCGCGGTGGACGAGGGCACCCCGTTCCAGGTCGCCGAGCATGCCCCCGATCCGCTGGGCCTGCCCGTTTCGCCGTTCCTGCTACTCCAGCTGGTCGGCCCGGCGGTGGCGCTGCACGTGGGCGAGACGCTGCACGCGGCCTTCCCCGACCGGTTCGGCGTGTCGCCCAAGCTCCGCGCGCTGGTCGAAGCGGGCCATACCGCGGTCTACCGGCCGGACTTCTCGGTCGATCCCGCGGTCGCGGCCATCCTGGCCGGCGGCGACCAGCCGTCCACGGCCGAGCAGGTGCGCGAGCGGGCCCTGGAGGCGCTGGCCGAGGAGATCAGGCTGATGCTCGACGAGGCCGTGGTCGCCGCCCCGGAGGACATCGACCTGTGCATGATCCTCGGCGCGGGGTGGCCCTTCCACCTCGGCGGGATCACTCCCTACCTCGACCGCAGCGGCATCGCCGAGAAGGTCACCGGTACCCGGTTCCACCTCTGAGCCTGAGGCCCGGGCCGCCAGTGCCTTATCGTGGCGGAATGACACCAGTGTTCGGGCTGTGCGATGACTACGTGACGCGAGCGGCGGCGCTGGATCCGGTCGCTGCGGGGATGCAAGGCCTCACCGGCGTGTTCGGGGCGGCCACCGACTACAGCCCGGATGGTTTCGCCGCCCGGGCTGAGCTCATCACCGAGACGCTGGCCGCGCTTGAGCCGATGAGCCCGACCTCGGCTACCGACCGGCTGGCCGCCGGTTTCCTGCGGGAGCGGCTCGAGGCCCAGCTGGCCTGGCATCAGCTGGGTGAGCCGCTCCGCCTGGTGCGGGCCCCGATCGGCCTGATCAGCTCGATCCGGGACAGCGCGGACCTGCTGCCGCGTGACGGCGACGACGCCTGGCGGAACATCGCGGCGCGACTGGCCGCGGTCCCGGATATGTTCGCCAGCTGGCGGGCCAGCCTGGACACCGGCCTCGGCCAGGGCCTGACCGCGGCGCGCAGGCAAGCGGTGCAGGGCGCGGTGGCCGCCGATCACTGCGTGGGAAGTCACGATGCCCTGATCGCCGCTTATGGCGACGGGCCGCTCGCGGCTGAGCTGGCCGCGGCGGCCGCACAGGCCTACCGCGGGTACACGGAAATGGCGCGCTACCTGCGTGAGGACTACGCGCCGCGGGCCAGCGAGGTGGACGGCGTCGGCGCCGAACGGTACGCGGTGGCGGCCCGGCTCAACCTGGGCGCGGACATCGACCTCAAGGAAGCCTACGAATGGGGCTGGGCCGAGCTGCAGCGGATCGAGGCCGAGATGATGGCCGAGGCGCACGCCATCAGGTCCGGCGCGAGCGTGGAGGAAGCGACCGCCATCCTCAACGAATCCGCGTACGTGACGGGCGAGGACGCCTACCTGGCCTGGCTCCAGGACCGGCATGACCGGGCCATCGAGCAGCTTGACGGCGTGCATTTCGACATCGCGGCCCCGCTGCGCACGGTGGAGGTGGTCCTGGCCCGCGGCTCGACCTCCGGCGCCGCCTACTACACCGGGCCCAGCGAAGACCTGACCAGGCCCGGGCGTACCTGGTGGCCGCTGGGCGGACGGGACCCCCGGGGCCGGTTCGAGACGTGGTCCGAGCTGTCCACGGTCTTCCACGAGGGCGTGCCCGGCCACCATCTGCAGGTCGGCGCGGCCAAGACCGCCGGGGACAAGCTGTCGCGGTTCGCGAAATCCAACTTCGTCAGCGGGCACGGCGAAGGCTGGGCTCTGTACGCCGAGCGCCTCGCCGACGAGCTCGGCTGGTTCACCGAGCCGGGCACGCGGCTGGGGATGCTCGGCGGCTCGGCGCTCCGGGCCGCGCGGGTGGTCATCGATATTGGCGTCCACCTGGACCTGCCGCTGCCGGATGGCTCGCGGTGGACGTTCGAGCGGGCCTGCGAGGTGCTGGGCAAGTCGGGCCGCGGCGAGCCGCACCGGATCCAGGCCGAGGTGGTGCGTTACTTCGGCTGGCCCGCCCAGGCCATCTCCTACAAGCTCGGCGAGCGCGGCTGGCTGGCGGCCCGGGCCGAGGCGATGCGACGCCCGGATTTCAACCTGAAGCGCTGGCATACCGCCGCGCTGAGCCTCGGCCCGATCGGCCTGGCGGGCCTGGCCGACACGCTGGCCGGCGCCGACCTGGGCTGATTCCCGCCTTGCGCCCGGCTCAGGGAACGATGCAGACGACCGCGATGGCCGCGGGGTGCCGGGCGCTGACCGTCACCGACAGCGGCTGCGAGCAGGTCCGCTCCACGTCCCGGCCCGAGCTGGTCACCGTTTCGACGTCCGGGGACCGGCCAGCTACCTGGTAGCGGCCGGGCGGCAGCCAGGCAGAAAACTTCCCGGAGGCCCCGGCCCCGACCGCGGCCACCCGGTGCCCGGCCGCGGTGAACGTCACCGTGCCGGGAATCGGCCGCTCGCCCGGCTGCTGCCCGCCGGGACCGATCGGCCCGCCTTCGATGAGCAGCCTTCCGGTCACGTGACCGGTGGCCCGGGCCGGCCCGGCGGCCGGGTGGCCGGTCCCGTGCTCGGCCGCGCTCGCCGCGGTGCACCCGGTCAGCAGCAGCACGCCCAGGACGCAGGCGCAGGTTCGCCACTTGCTCATGATTCCCCCTCGCTGTCGGACCTTAGACGCACCGGCCGCCCGCGGGGTTGCGGCTGGCCTCGGCGAGCAGTCCGGCCGCGGCCGGGTCGACGTCCGCCGCGGCGATGAGCACCTCGCCGGTCGGCGCGACGCGGGCGGCGACCTCGGCCACGTTCTGCACCCACAGC
>Ga0335074_10002758_pt1 | contig 23929 bp, 14 predicted proteins | sample Lox_Sample_23_FD_206715 | JGI IMG/M metagenome (GOLD analysis project Ga0335074, IMG submission 206715) | Soil microbial communities from Loxahatchee National Wildlife Refuge, Florida, United States - Lox_Sample_2.3 | ecosystem: Environmental > Terrestrial > Soil > Wetlands | place: USA... | reverse complement strand
CGATTCGGGAACCAATGGCCACAATGTCATCTATGAGGCGAATCCTGTGGTGTATTCACAAGCGTCGGCAGCGGCGAGCGCCATGCCTGTACTCCCTATGCAGGACCCCGAACAGGTGGTTATCAGCGGCGGCGTGCAAGTTACCGGCTGGAAACTCGTTGATGCGAGCAAAAACATCTGGGCTGCACCGGCTCCCGAGTCGCTCACCAACACCCGACAGCTTTACATCAACGGCGTCCGCGCCACGCGCACCCGCGGCCCTCTGCCTACACGACTCACGCAAACCGCCACGGGTTACACCGCCGCATCCGATGTGATGTCCCATTGGAAAAATCCCAGTGATATCGAATTTGTTTATACCGGCGGCAACGGTTATTGGTCAGTCGGTTCCGTCGGCGCGGGCGCATGGACCGAGCCGCGCTGCCCCGTGGCGAGCATCGACGGAACCACTATCACCATGGCCGAGCCCTGCTGGAACAATTCCACCAAACGCGTTCGCCTGCCCGCGCGTTTCCATTCCGACCGCCTGGCCAATCTTGTCGGCGGCAATATCGGCCGTATGCCGGCTTATGTGGAAAACGCCTACGAGCTTCTCGGCACGCCTGGCGAATTCTATTTCGACCGCTCTACGCGGACCATTTATTATGTTCCGCGCGCCGGGGAAGATCTGAATAAAGACGACGTCGAAGCCCCGGTGCTCCAGCAGCTTGTCGTCGGCAATGGCACGGCTGATCAGCCGATTCACAACATCATTTTCTCCGGCCTGCAGTTTTCCTACGCCACCTGGCTTTATCCCTGCACTGGTGAAGGTTTTTCCGAAATTCAGGCCAATTACATGGTCACCGGCCCGGACGGCTATTCGCGCCAGGGTCTCGGCGACTTGGCGCCTGATGGGAATGGAATGCAGCCTTTTGGCGCATGGACACAGACGCCGGGCAATGTGTCATTCACCTATGATCATGACATTCAATTTATTAACGGCGCTTTTGCCCACCTGGGCGCTGCCGGCCTGCAACTTGGCGACGGTTCGCAAAATGATCTGGTGAAAGGCAACGTCTTTACCGACATCTCGGCCAACGGCATGGAACTCGGCAACGTCGATCTGCCCGATGCAACCGGCAACCAGATCACCAGCGACAATCAGATTCTTGATAACTATGTCCATAACGTGGCTACCGAATTTCACGGGGGCATCGGCATCGACGTCGGTTATTCCCAGAACACGCTGATTGCCCACAACCAGATCGATCAGCTCCCCTACACCGGCATTTCTCTGAACTGGGGCGGCTGGCTGGACAAAATACAAATGCCCGGCATTACCAATTTTTCCCGCAATGCCCAGGTTGAATATAATTTGATTTTCAATCACATGCTCCTGCTCGCCGACGGCGGCGCCATTTACACCCAGGGCCTTACCGGTCCGACCATGGCCGATGGTGAAAAACTCATCGGCAATGTCATTCACGATCAATACAGTTCCGGCAACGGCATTTACACCGACAACGGTTGCTGCAACGTCACCGCCGAAGACAACGTCATATTCCACACCAACCACACCAACTGGGGCGGCGCCCATCGCGACTATTACGACGATCAACGAGGAAGGACCGTTGATGGATTCCTGTTCCAGAATAATTACTGGCAGCAGGGCGATCCGGATCGCAACGAGCCGAATCTTATTCTTCGCGACAACCATCTGATTACGGCCCTGGACGAGGCGCCGGCGGAAATCCTCAATAACGCCGGCCTGGAGCCTCAATACCGCTATCTGCTCAATGAACAGTTCGGAAAATTTACGGCGCCCGAAGCGCCCATGCGTATCGCCGCAACCGGCGCTGATGGTGTGGCGCTGGTAAGCTGGAACCCGCCGGTGTTTGATGGCGGCGCGCCAGTGGAATCGTATACAGTCACTTCTTCAGACGGTCATCAGGTAACCATTTCCGCCGACGAGTTTCGAACGCTTAATTTCGCCAGATTTAATGATTTGTCTGATGGGACTTACAACTTCACAGTAACGGCTACGAACAAATATGGCACCAGTGTGCCATCAATGCCCGCGGAATCCATAAAGGTTGGTTCCAGCGACTATCAAACTCCCGGTGCACCGCATATTGAGGCTGTTAGCCCCGGTGATTCCGCCGTTAGTATTCATATTGGCAGCCCGGAGGATGACGGTGGAACTCCTGTATTCGCGTTTCAGGTCACAGTCAATCCCGGCGGGCGGACGGTTATGCTCACAGGCCGCAGGTGGGTGGTCCTTGGCGGCAGGCACGTAACCTTCGATACCATTGGTGGTTTGAAGAATGGCCAGCCTTATACTTTCACGGTGCGGGCAGTGAATCTCGACGGCGCCGGCGACCCGGTAACCTCTAAATCCGTAACGCCGAATTAACGAAGCGGCGAACTGGATATCTCAAGTGTGTCCTCACCAGCAAAAAACGTTAGTGCCTCTAACAAAATAAGACAGGCCCTAAGCTATTTGCGGCCCAACGCGGCTCCTAGCTTATTTTGTTAGAGGCTCTTACATTATCCGCTCTGACCCGAGGGTAGCTCAGCGGTTAGAGCAGGGGACTCATAATCTCCGGGTCGTGGGTTCGAATCCCACCCCTCGGAATAGAGATTTTTTGGATTTGCTGGATAACCGGGATACAACTTCATGCAATCAAACACCATCACGACCTCAGCCACGCCGGAGCAGTTGGAAAACATCGGGGCCATCGCCGCTTCACTGGTACAGGATGACCAGGCCGTCGGTCTGGGCAGCGGCAAAGCGGCACAGGCTTTCGTTCGCATGCTCGGCAAGCGCATCGCACAAACTAAAATGAGCATTGTGGGCGTACCAACTTCGGAAGTTACGGCCCAGGTGGCGCGCCAGGCCGGCGTTCCGCTTACCACGCTCGAGGACGTATCGGAACTGGATATCGCCGTGGATGGCGCCGACGAAGTCGATCCGCATTTGAATTTGCTTAAGGGCGGGGGCGGCGATTTGCTGCGCGAAAAAGTGGTTGCTTCCATAGCCCGCAGGCTGGTCATCGTTGTCGGGCAGGAAAAACTGGTCCCGCGACTGGGAACGCGCTTTCCCGTTTTCATAGAAGTGGTTCAGTTCGCGATGCCGGCGGTTATTCGCACGCTCTCTACTCTGGGTGCATCGGCGACGCCGCGCCGCAGGCCGGATGGTGCATTGTTTCTAACCGATAACGGCAATCCGCTGCTGCACGCGAAATTTGACCCGGGGCAACCGCCTTTGAGTAATCCAGCGGAACTGGAAAAAACACTCCATAGCATCACCGGGGTGATTGATACGGGCCTTTTCATCGGCATGGCTCATGAAGCGCTGGTAGCCCGCTTTGACGGCAGCGTGGAGAGACTTAAATCCGTCTAGACCTTGTTTGAAAAACCTTCCGCAGGTATTTTCCGCCGGCCACAACCGTTTCGTTTACCCCGGCGTATCCTTCGTTTATGATTTAAGTTTTCGGCCTTTGGAAAAATAGGGCGGACTTAGAGGCTCCCAATGATCAAAATCATGCGCACCTACGGCAAGCCGATAATGGCTTTCCTGAGCGCCATTCTCATGGTCACCTTTCTGATCGGCTATACCTTCAATAATTCGAGCGGCCTGGGGTCCCATGGCGCTAATTATCTGCTCGGGACGCTCCACGGTCAGAAGCTTACATCTTCCGATCTGCAGCAGGCGGCAATTGACGTGGACGTACTCTCGTCGCTCAGTGCGGTCGACTTTATTTCCGGCATCCCGATTACCCACTGGTTTTCGGGACGCACCGATTCGACCGACAATTCCCTGCAGTTTTATCTTTTGCTCGACGAAGCCAAACAGGCCGGGATAAGCCCCGACGATCAGTACGTGAGCGAGCAATTGAGCAATACAACAGTCAGCGAACAGATCGCGGAACTGCTCTCAGGCGGCAAATACGCCCAACAGAATGTGGAACAGGCGCTGTCGGATTTAAGCATTATCCGCAGTTGTTTTCTTTTCGGTTTTAACAGCGCGGCGTTGCCCAGCAATCCGCAGCTTCGCCAGTACATCACGCAACTCGAAACCAAGGTGCAGATCAATTATGTTTTGCTTTCAGCCGCCGAGTCCGCACAAAATCAGGATATCGATCAGCCGGCGCCTTCCAGCGACCTGATGCAAAAACTCTTTAACGACTACAAAAACGTGCTCCCCTGGGACCCGAGTTCCAGCACGCCGCCGCCGCTGATCGACGACCATCATTATCCCTTCGGTTACCGTTATCCGGACCGGGTGCAAATTGAATTTCTTAAATTTGACCGCGCCGCGGCGCGCAAACTGTTCAAGCCCACGCTTCAGGATGTGCAGGCGGCTTATGCTTATTACCAGGCGCATCTGGATCAATTTACCACGACGCCGACCACCACCGCTCCAGACGCTTCAACGCAGCCGATCCAGCAATCATTCGATCAGGTCAGGCAGAAATTGATCGATATGCAGATTGATGACCACGTCACCGCACTGTTTAACAGCATGACCGATGCGGCCCTGCATCAGGCCGGGACGCCGTGGCAGCAACTGGATCAAAACGGGGACCACATTCTTATTCCGCGAAGCCAGTGGGTTTCATATGGCGATCTGGCACAATCGCTTGGGGCGCGCTTTGGTTATACACCCCAAGTAGCCAGTCCCGGTCAATGGTTCAGCCAGGCTGATCTGGAGAGTCTTAGCGGCATCGGCGACGCAGTGCCGGCCAATGACGAAGATTTACCCAGCAACCCGACGTTCAGCGATCTGGCGCTGGATGTAAAAGAACTTGCCGCGAACCCCAACAATCCCAGCGGTTTGGACCTGCTGTTTCACCTGCAGGTGGGAACCGAAGGGCCGCTGCTTGTCGATACGGCTACCGGCGATGAATATATATACCGCGTCACGGCGGTCAGCCCGGCGCACGTTCCGGATTCAATTACCGAAGTGCAATCCGCTGTTGAGCACGATGCCCTTCTGTTGCAAGATTATCTGATGGCCGTCACCCAGGGCCAGCAGCTTGCCGCCGCAGCCGAAAAGAATGGCCTGGGGGCAGCCGCCGGGGAACAACATCTGCCCGTACAAACCCCCGGACCGTTCACGGCGCTCAAGGAAGAAATTTCCACGGAAAATGACGTTGAACAATTCAACATCGTGCCCGGGCAGATTCCCGGTTTGGAAATTAATAACGATTCACTGGTGCAGGCAGCATTTGACCTGGCGCGCCGAGACGCAGCGACGAGCAAACCGGCCAATGCGAATAAACCGGCTTCGTCCGTAGCTTTGGATCCGCAATTGCAGGTTGTGGTGATGCAATTGGTGAAGGCTCAGCCGATGCCCACCAATGAACTCGATATCGCCATGCAAATGGTCTACGAGCAGTACGGTATCGATGAACCTGCATGGCAAATGGCCCAGCGGGATTTCGCTGACAATTGGCTTAGTTATGATTCCGTCGCCGATCGTGAAGGTTTCGCGCCCATAAAACAATAATTCGCTGCAAACGACAATTTAAAACTTTCCAGGCCATTTTTGCCCACCTGCCAGCAAATTTGTCATGTGTCCACCATTTTGGCAGATTAGTTTAATATTCTACTAAATATCGTAACATCTTATAAAACGAGCACTTATAATCAATAACAAAAATCTTATCTAAATCAAAACCGTACGGTACTCCATTTGTTACATATAAAACTTATGACCGCAGGCTGGCTAAGTAAGCCTGCGTAAAGGAGACGTACCTATGCGTACAACAACAACCACTTCGAGAAAATCGGGACCAGGCGTCCCGCAAACACGCCGCCATCGGACGATATTGGAAGCCTTGAGTTTGAGTCAACAGCAACTGATTCAGGAAGCTTACGATTCTCCCCTGGATTACGTAGCCAATTCGATGTTCCGCCGGGTTTCCGCGGAGCGGGATCTTTTTGATCAGGGCATGGTCATCGCTCATAAAAGCACGGGGTGGTATCACCCGATGCTTGATGACGACGTGACCGGCTCAACGGCGCCGTCCTCCTCGCTGCTCAAAACCGAGGAAGAAAAGCATTTGTTTCTGCGGTACAACTACGCCCGCATGAAAGTGCGGCAATTCGCCCTGCGTTTCAGGACGCATCCGGGCCTTAAAGTCGCCCGCGAGCTGGCGCGCTGGGAACGCCGTGCCCTGGACGCCCGTGAACTCATCACCCACGCCAATCTTGCTCTGGTGCTGGCGATGGCCAAGCGCACCCGCATGACGGATGTGGACTTCGGCGAACTGATTTCCGAAGGTAACATGGCCCTGCTCCGCGCGGTGGAAAAATTCGACGCCGCCCGAGGTTTTAAATTCAGTACGTATGCGTGCCGCGCCATACTTAAGGCGTTCAGCCGCATTGCCGTGAAAACCAGCCGTTATCGGAACTTTTTCCCGGCGGAATTTGACGTTTCGATGGAACGGTCCAACGACGTGGAAGTGCGCCGGCAGAACGAAGCCGTTGACGCGGCCGAAGACCTGCAGCGCATCATTCATGACAACAGCGCCCAACTTACCGACGTCGAACGCCGGGTGATCGAAGCGCGTTTCGCGCTCAATCACGACGAAGGCACCCAGGAAATGACGCTTGAGGAAGTCGGTTCGGTTATCGGCGTGACCAAAGAACGGGTGCGCCAGATACAGAACCGCGCCCTGGAAAAGCTCCGGGCCACCCTGGATCACGAAATTCATCGTGGCTAATAGGAGTTGAGGGTTCCACTGAACTTCCCGGCCGGTTTGTAATGGCCGGTGAAAATAAGCCCGGGCGAAAGTCGGTGCAGCGCCCGGGCTTCCTTTTTTAGCACTATTTTCCCTGACCTACCGCGATTTTCTCCGGCAGCGTAATTTGCACCTTGCGAATCCGCCGTACGTCGCTGTCGCTCACTTTGAGCGTGATTGAGTCGATGGAAACGGTGACGCCTTTGACCGGAATAGTTCCCAATTCATTGATGATCAGGCCGGCGATGGTTTGATATTCCTGGTTCTCCGGCAGATGCAAATCCAGTTCACGGTTCAAATCCGTCACGTTCGTCTGGGCATCGACTTCATAAACATTCTCCCCGACCCGGCGGAACTGCGCCAAACGCGGCTTTTCATGTTCGTCCGCGATGTCGCCTACAATCCGTTCCAGAATGTCTTCGCTGGTGACCAGCCCCGCCGTTCCGCCGAACTCGTCGAGCACAATCGCCATGTGCACCTGTTGGGTGCGAAACTGCTTTTGCAGGTCGGGCAGCGGTTTGGAATGCGGCACAAACAACGGAGGCCGCATGATTCGCCGGACGTCGAAATGTTCGCGGGCAACCGGATTGCTAAGCAGCATCAGTAAATCCTTGGAATAAAGAATGCCCACAATGTTGTCGCGGGTGCCGTCATGCACCGGCAAACGCGATATGCCGTCGCGCAAAATCCTTTCGCACACCTCCTCCAGGGTCGCGTTGACGCTCATCGTGATCATTTCAGTTCGTGGGGTCATGATCTGGCCGGCCTGCAGGTCCCGGAAGCTGATAATGCCGGAAATCATGCGCCGTTGTTCTTCATCCACGGTTCCTCCGGGAGACGATTCGGAAACCACGGCGAGTATTTCCGCCCGGGCCTCCCGGGCATCCTGGCGGGCTTCGGATTCCGGCGTTACGCCGGCGAGGCGGCGGACAACTTCGTCAAAAAATTTCAGAGGCACCAGCAGCAGATAGAGCAGACGATAGAGGGAAAACAAAACCGGCGTACAAACAGCAATCAGGCTTTCACCCGCATAGCGAGCACAGGCCTGGGGAATCGCCACCGAAAAAATCATCAGCAATAAACAGGCCAGAAGTGCGGCGCCAATAAATTTAAGCGGGTATTGCGCCGGCAATTTCACACCCAGAACCGCGTAAATGGTCAGCGCCGCGACAATCACGTTGGATACGAGCCGCAACATGGAGGTCAGAAGCGCCAGGTCATTTTCATGATCGATGATGCGCTTGAGGTCTGAAGGCCGGCCGCGGCGGGTGAGTTGCTCTTCGAGTTTGACGCGCGACATAATGCGCAACGCATAAGAGAGCGTGGACGCAAACAGCGTCGCCAAAAGGCTAACCAAAATAAGCCATGCAGGCCAGGTCATCGTGATTTTGCTCCAAACCGAGTCGTTTTTGGCGCCGCGGCATGTTTTGAAGCATAAACGGGCCCTACTCCGAGGCGCGTAAGAATGTCATCTTCGCGGGCGTGCATTTTTTGCGCCGATCTACCGCTGTTGTCATCATAACCGGACACATGCAGCAAACTATGAACCATATAGAGCAGGAGCTCAGCATATAAACCATTTTTTTCACCGTCGTTTTGCCGCCGGGCCGCATCCACACATACCAGGGTTTGAAGCTCCAGCGGATCCGCCGGAGCATCGCGGAAGTCGAACGTCAATACGTCCGTGGTCGTGGGTTTGTCCATTGTGCGTTTGTGCAACCGGGCCATGTGCCTGTCATTAACGAGCCAGATCGACCATTCACCGCGCCTGATGCCCAGCAGTCGCGCTGCACGAATCAATCGCGGTTTAAACCAACTGGCGGAAATTCGCCCGGCACCGGTTCCGCGACTCGCCCGGCGCTGCGGCGGCCCGTGATAAATGTTAATTCGCAGCATGATTTATGCCGGCCTCGACATGGGCTTCGATGCCGGTTTGGAACTCTCCGGCGGCTTATAGGCCAGACGCCCGTGATACACGCCGAGGAGCGTGCGCACCAGTGAAAGCTCAATGACGTTGAGCTGAGCCATGGTCAGGCTGCATTCGTCGAACTGTCCGTCGAGCAGGCGTTTGATAATCAACTGATGCACGGCGCCCTCAACCTGCCCCGGCGATGGATCGGACATGGAACGCACCAGCCCCTCGGCGCCGTCACAGATCATCAGGATCGCGGTTTCGCGCGACTGGGGCTTCGGGCCCGGGTAGCGAAACTCCGTATCGGTCACACGGTTGTCGGATTCCCCGCCGACGAGCGTTTCCCGCGCCTGACGCTGCAGGGCCGCCCGGAAGAAGTATTCCACCACGGTTGTGCCATGATGCTCGGCGATGAAGCTGCGCACCACCGGCGGCAGGCGGTATTCACGCGCCAACTCCAGGCCGTCTTTAACGTGGCCGACGATAATCAAATGACTCATGGGGGGCGAAAGTTTCTCATGGCGATTGGCGGCGCCGGCCATATTTTCGACGAAATATCCGGGCTTAAGCAGTTTGCCGATGTCGTGATAATACGCCCCGACGCGCGCCAGCAGCGCATTAGCCCCGATGTCGCGCGCCGCCGCCTCGGCCATGGCGCCCAGCACCAATGAATGATTGAACGTGCCAGGCGCTTCGAGCGCCAAGCGGTGCAGAAGCGGGCGATTGGTGTCGGAAAGTTCCAGCAAGGTCATCGCCGTGGTCGCGCCAAAAAGTTGCTCGATCAACGGCAGGAGAATCAGCAGCACGAAGCCTGAGGCAAATGTGGTTCCCGCGGCAATCCAGGCGTCATGCCAGATTACCGACGCCTGGGCGGTATGCATGATCACCCATGACCATTGCAGGGGAATGACCTGAGCCATCGGCCCGCGCGAAAAACCAAATCCTACAACAACCAACCAGGCGACCAAGGCATCGAGTATCGCCACGCGCACCGTTTGCGTACGGGTGCGAATTTCCTTCAGGCACAACACCAGCACCGCTGCGGTGCAGAAGGTTGTGAGAAAAAATACCAGGTCCGCACCCAGCGTAATGGTCACCAACAGCGCATTGAGCGCGGACAAACCCAATACAAATCGCTGCGGATATGCGATCACCAGAATGATGGCGCTGAGCAATACCGGCAAAAGACCCAGGGCGTAAATCCATTCGGTCAGTCCAAAAAACATTGTGGCACGGGCAAAAAGCGTGGAGAGCAAAACCAGAACAACCGGGAACCACGGGCGGCGTATGCGCCCTTCAGCAATATAGTTTCCGATATAGATTGCCCCGATGATGCACAGCACCAGGGCCAGGAAATAAAACCCGATGATGCGCTGCGCCCCGGACCATGGCTCCTGCAGATTCATTTGCTGGTTCCAGGTCCGCGAGGCGGCGTCGATGAGTCCCAAAGTTCGGGCGTCCAGGTTATCGCCTGCGGTGACAAGCACCTGTCCCTGATGAATCACCGCCATCGGCATCATTACGGCCGCGGCGTTTTTCCCGGCCGCCGCGGCGGTCGCGGCAGCATCGACCTGATAAGTCGGCTGGCCAAGGTTCGCCAGATACGCGGTGACGACGTCCCAGAGCGGTTCAGGAAATTCCTGCTGTACCAGCGTACGAAACGCCAGACCCTGCGGGCCGGTCATTCCCACGTCGTCAAAAGAAATGACCTGTGTTGGGGTGTTGTTGTTTCCCGCGATCACCACGCTGTCCACGCCGCTATGGGCAATATTTCCCCATGTGTGCTGGTCGACAATCGGATGGGCCTTTAAATCTTCCACCAGCATATTCACGTCGTCGGCATAACCGGCAAACTGGCCGGTATGCAGAACATCGTGCAGCGCCTGGAGCGCGCCAGAGTCAAAAACAGGGAACCGTTTTTTCAGCGCCGGCGGAAGCTGGCCCGGCGAATTAATGTTTTCCACGTCATAAGGAAGGTTGGTCAACTGCGTGCTGATCAGGGAAAACAGATTTCCGTGACCGCCTGGCGCCAGAATCGGACTGGTATGCAGCCGTGCGGCGTCCTGAAGCTGGTGATAGGCATCGGGATCGGGAATCTGGAAGTTTACCGGTGAAACAATCGTGACCGGCGACGGGCCGAGTTGCCAGTAACCCTGATGCTGGGGAATCAATTCAATGCAGACCAGAGCCGCCAGAACCACCAGCGAGGCGAAAATGTAACGCCACTGTTTCTCAGAGATTAAATTCCAGAACTGCCGGCGTGGGACTGCGTCTTCCGCGACCGCCTGTCGCCTTAAGCTCTTTTTTTCAAACAACATGCAAGCAAGCGGTGTCTACCGCAGGCCTCAGCCATCAAAGTCATGCAGCTTTTACAAAGTTTAAGCCGCCAACAGATTATTTTAGCTGGTTTGGAAGTGGTAAGCCAAAGCTAATCGGTCGATCGTGGACCGATAATAAGCCACCCGGCAATATATTTCGTATTAATATATCATTTGCTCGTTTTTACATTTTTAATTTTTTGCTTTCTATTTACTTGGCGGCTCCGCTAGCCATACCTGAGAGATTACAGTGATAAATCCATTGAAAAGTTTGCAATCATTGATTACAATGCAATCATTGATTACATGGAGCTGAGGTATGCCAAGCATCACCATCCGCAATCTGGACGAAGGAGTAAAAAGCCTTCTGCGCTTGCAGGCGGCCCAACACGGGCATTCGATGGAGCGCGAAGCTCGCGAGATCCTGCGCACGGCACTTAGCCGCAAACCTGCAGGAAATACCAATCTGGCGGCGAAAATTCACGCCAGATTCCAACCGCTGGGCGGCGTGAATTTACCTGAGACGCCGCGGGAGCCGGCGCGGAAAGAACCGGAATTTCCTGCTTGATATTGCTGGATACGAACATCATTTCAGAACTGATCAAGCCGCATCCGAATCCAGAAGTTGCAATATGGATCGGCAAACAGCCTGCGGCTGAGCTGTTTATCACAGCCATCACCGAAGCGGAACTGCACTTCGGACTGGCATTGTTGCCTGAGAGCCGACGGCGAGACAGGCTGTATGCGGCAGTTACGGCGATGTTGGCCGAGGATTTTGCCGAACGCATACTTCCCTTTGACAGCCTCGCGGCGACGGCCTATGCCGCCATCGCAAACTTGCGCCGCCAGGCCGGGCGACCGATTGCCCAATTTGACGCGCAAATCGCCGCCATCGCCAAATCCCGCGGCGCTTCTCTGGCCACCCGTAATGCCATGGATTTCGATGGCTGCGGCATCGACGTCATCAATCCCTGGGGCAAATAAATGGGATAGGAGTTAGGTGACAGGGAACAGGTTACATGGGTCTTCGCTGGATGGTCTGGTCATAGATGGCGAGAAGTTTTTCTTTGTCGAAAATCATTTCTTCACGGGTCATGCCCACTATGTCATATTCATAGGTCATTTCGATGGCGTCCACAGGACAGGCTTCCTCGCACATGCCGCAGTAGATGCAGCGGAGCTCATCGATATCGAACTTAATCGGGTATTTTTCCCGGTCCGGCCAGCTTGGCGGCGCCGCGTCGCCGACAATATGGATGCAATGGGCGGGGCAGGCCGTTGCGCACATGTAGCAGGCAACGCATTTAACACGGCCCTGTTCGTCGCGGTTAAGCCGGTGGACGCCTCGGTAGCGCTGGGTATCCATGCCGTGTTCGAGGACGGGGTGATCTTCCCGGCGGTCTTCGGGATATTGGATGGTACGCACCTTGCCGCCCAGCGACTGGAACATGTGGGTGATCGTGGTACCCAGGCCGCCGAGCACGGCGGGGATAAAGGCGTTCTCCGCGGCGGTCAGTTTGGGTGGCTGAAGTTCGAGAATATCTTCGGGTTTCATACAGGGCATTGTAAATGCTTTACCACGACTGCACAACAAATCCGCAGATGACGCGGCTCGACTGAGCTCGCCGAAGTCAGATTAACGCAGATTTTTATTAGCCACAGAGCTCACAGAGATTTTTTTACCACGACGACACGATGATTTTGAACCACGAAAAGATTTGGCCCCGGGTTTCCACCACGGGGCTGTATATCAGAGCCTGAGCTACATTTAAAATTTGAGATTTCAAAGATTTATCACGCAAAACGTTTGATGATCAGCGTGTCGTTCTGTCCGCCGAAGCCGAAGCTGTTGGACATGGTCACGTCCACTTTGGTCTGGCGCGGCTGGTTGGGAATGTAATCCAAATCACATTCCGGATCGGGGTTGGCGTAATTGGCCGTCGGCGGAAGTATCTGATCGCGTATAGCCAGGACACACGTAATCGCTTCGACCGCTCCGGCGGCGGCGATCAGATGGCCCATCATGCTCTTGATGCTGCTGATCGGGACCTTTTCGGCGTGCGCACCAAAAACTTTTTTAATGGCCAGGGTTTCCGTGGAATCGTTTTCCTTGGTGCCGGTACCGTGGGCGTTGATATAGTCGATCTGATCCGGGGTCATGTTCGCATCGCGGAGGGCTTCCTGAATGGCGGCGACGGCACCGCGGCCGTCCGGGTGCTGATCGGTGACGCGATAGGCGTCGGCGGAACTGCCGTAACCGACGACTTCGGCGAATACGCCTGCGCCACGCGCCATGGCGTGCTCGAAACTTTCAAGGATCACGACGCCGGAACCTTCACCAAGGACAAAGCCGCCGCGGGTGGCATCGAACGGGCGGCAGGCGCGGCGTGGGTTTTCGTTAAATGTGGACAACGCCGTGAGGCGGTTAAAACCGGTTACACCGAGCGGATGGATCATGGAGTGAGCGCCGCCGGAGATCATGATTTCGGCGTCGCCGTGACGGATGATTTCCATGGCTTCGCCGAGGGCCTGAGTTGAGGCGGCGCAGGCGGTGAGGCAGTTGAGCGACGGACCTCGGGCGTTGAATTCCATACTCAGATGCGCCGGAGGCATGCAGGGTTCCTGCTCAATTTCGGGCAGGGGACGGAAACTATTGTGCAGGGCTTTGTCGGCCCAGATTTTGGAGTTCACAGCGTTGGTGGAAGAATCCCACGCGGCCAGGGCGATTCCTGTGTAATTATCGAAATCAAGCTGGCCTTCACCACTGCCCAGATAGATGCCGATGCTGTAAGGATCGAGCGCGGCGAATTCGGGCGTGCGGGGCGCGGGAAGTCTGGCCGCACGCCAGGCCTGCTGGGCGGCGTCGAGTACGAAACAGGTGGCGCGGCTGATGTTATTGTGGAGTCCGGAACGGGCAAGGTTTTCGGGGAACGTGTAGTTTTTGACCTCGGCGGTGAAGGTAGTGGGAAAAGAGCGGGCGTCGAAGAGAGTCGTGGGGGCGATGCCGCTTTCGCTGGCGAGGAGTTTTTTCCAGACTGTTTCGATGTCGTGGCCTAAAGGCGTCACCCAACCCATGCCGGTGATCACTACACGTCGTTTCATTTGGTTTCCTTATATGGTCCCCGGCGTAGTCCCGAAATGCGGGACAACACCGGGCTGAATGATTGAGCCCCGTTGGGGCAATCCTGAAGACCCACGGCAATTAACAATGAGCCCGTAGGGCTCATTAGCAACGCTTCGTTGGGAAAATAAAATTCGATGGTCAACAATCTGTTTCATTTTATCCTTTAGGCATATCTTTTTAATACGACGGCGGCGTTTTGGCCGGAGAGCGATTCGGTAGCGACCATCACATGCTCCAGGTTCGCCGAGGTGAGGAACTGAGGGACGCTCAAGCCCTCGATCGGATTTGGGCAATTAACAGCGGGAAAAATTTTCCCGGCATGAATTGCCAGGGCGCCGGCCGCGAGGTCCAGCGCCTGAGAACCGGCGGCCATGTCGCCGATCCCGCCGCGAACCGGTGCAACGGTGACTTTTGATTTTAGGCCGAAAACCCTCTGTATGGCATGGGCATCATGGCGGTCGAACTGCGGAATGCCATAACCGGAGGGGACAACCATTTGCACGGCGTCGGAAGTAATTTTGGCGTCCTTGAGCGCCTTGGTCATGGCGACGCCAAGCGCTTCACCGGAAGAATCGGGCGGGCCTACACCCAGGGCGCTGGAGGATGCGCCAAGACCGGCGATTTCACAGTAGATACGCGCGCCACGCGCCCTGGCGTGCTGAAGTTCCTCAATAACCAGAACCGCTCCGCCTTCGGCGGGTACGGTACCTGCGGCGGCCTGATCCAAAGGACGGCACGCCGCGGCAGGCTGATCGTTGCTGGTAGTGGTGAGCCGATTCAGCAGCGACCAGCGCATGAGGCCCATGAGGTGCAGGATCGTTTCAAAGCCGCCAACCAGCGCGATATCGGCACAGTCGCGCTGAATGCTGCGGCAGGCTTCGGCGAGCGACAAACCGGCGGAGGCCTGACCGCAGGTGATGGTGTTGGATGGCCCCTGGGTGTCGTGAATGATGCTCACGTGGCAGGCCAGCATGTTGGGCAGATATTTAAGCAGCCACAAAGGCGTGAGCTGATCCATGCCGCTGGTTTTGGCAGGATCGTCGGATTTGCCCCAGCGGGTGAGGCTTAATGTGCCGTCGGGGTTTTTAGCCTGGGCGAACGCGGCGGTGAGTTCATTCAGATCGGCGGCGAGCAGGCCGGCGCCAATGTTGCATCCGACACGCGAGGGGTCGGGGGAAAACCAGCTATCGTCGGGCTTTTTGCCGCCCATGAATTCCAGAATGCCGCGTGTAGCGAGTTTGGCGTCGCGAACGGCGCCGTCGGCGGCGACGATGGCAAGTTCGATATCGCGGGCCATGATTTTGGTGGCCTTGCGGTAACTTTTGGGGACATAGTCGGTGATTTTGAACGCGGGTATGGCGCCGGCAACGCGGGTGGGGAAGCCGGAAGGGTCAAAAGTGGTAAGAGGCGCGGTGCTGGAATGACCTTCAGAAAGCGCTTTGAAGAAATCCGCCGTACTCAGGCCGTGGGGGGAGATAACACCCAGGCCAGTAACAACCACTCGACGCATGAAAGCTCCGTGTTCCACCAATCAGGACATTGCATAGATTTTAGGCGATGGGCGGCGAGGCGTCGAGGAGGCGGCGTTCTGAAACCACGCCGAGAACAGGAAAACAGATGATCAGTTGAGCAGGAGAGCGAAATAGGAATATTAGTTAATTTTAATTGGCCCCGGCAAGCCCTTCGACATAGCTCCTCGACTATGCCCCTCGATCAGGGCAGGCTCGGAGCAGGCTCAGGGCGGGAAATGCCGGGGCTATATTGGCGCACTGTTCAATCTGTCTGTTGCCGGGTTGTTCAAGCAAATTAGAATCGTACGGATGAGCGAGATGATAGAACCCAATTCTGTAACGCCGGCGCCGCGATGGCTCAACGGTAATGTCTGGCTGATTTCGCTTTCCGCGACGTTTGCCGATCTGGGCTATCAGGCGGTACTGGCCATTTTCCCTCTCTTTCTGGTCAAGCATCTGGGTGCGCCGATATGGTTGTTCGGCGTTTCGACTGCGATCAGTTACGGGCCGGGGGCAATTTGGGGATACCTCGGCGGGAGAATGGGGGATCGATACGGCCAGAAGCGTGTGGCCATCGGCGGCAATCTGCTGATTCCTTTATTGTCTCTTTCCGGTCTGGCCGCTTTGCCTTTTCAGGCGATTGGGCTGTTCGCCGGCGGGTGGTGGGCAAGAAATTTTCGCACGGCGCCCCGGCGCAGCATGCTGGTGGAATCCACGCAGCCGGAACACCGCTTGGGCGCTTTTGGTTTTTTGCATGCATTGGATATCGGAGGCGGATTTCTGGCGGCCGTGATTACGGCGATCCTGGTCTGGCAGAACGTACCTTTCACCATCATTTTTCTATTAACGATTATTCCGCTGCTGCTTTCTTCACTGGTCCTGGCGTTTGTCCGCGCCGGGGCGCGCGGGCAAAGCAGTAAGAGCAGTAAAATTGGAGTGGCCAAGGCTAATGAGCCCACGGCGATGCACGCCGATCACAAATCACTTTATTTTCGTTTGCTGGCGGCGACGGCATTATATGGTTTCAGCGCTTTTGATTTTGGATTTCCCATGCTTACCGTGAACCAGGCGCTGAACAGCAATGTACTGGCGGTTCTGGCTTACGTGATTTTCTTTGGCTTTTCGGCTCTTACGGCGCTGGCGCTGGGGCGCATCACCCGAAACAGCGTTCGCACGCTGGCCGTGTTTGGTTATCTGGCCGGAGGAATAGGGTGCGCAGGAATGGCCGCGGTGTGGGGATTCCATTTTAATCCCATGCTTTTTTATCCGGTGATTGCATTGATGGGTTTGGCGCTGGGCGTGATCGAAACGATTGAGCCGACGATTGTTTCCCTGCTGATGCCGCACGGAAAATCAGGCGGCGGCATGGGGGCGTTAACCGCGTTTCGCAGCATCGGTTTGTTTTTGGCGAATATCATGATGGGGCTGCTTTACGGCGTGCAGGATAGCTGGCTCTTGCCATATATTTACGCTGGTGTGGTGGCGGCGGTCGCGGCGTTTGTTTTATTGTCGGCGCCGCCGCTGCGACACGAAGCGGTGTAGATGATACAACCCTTTCAGGGTTGGCGCCTTTTTCGACGATTTCCCGGCGGAGCCGCTACCGCGTCAACGCCGGGCTGAATTATTTTGCCCCGTTGGGGCAATAAGTGTTGATGGTTTTTGACAGGCAAGATGCCTGTCCCACATATGGAATTTTAGTTAGTTTTAATTGGCCCCGGCCAAGGCCGGGGCTATGTGAGACAATGACAGTATGAGCAAAATTCCCGAACACGAGGCCGGGCCGGCGGGGCGGATGGTGGCGATAAAGCATGCCGGTCCGTTGCCGTGGGTGCAGCTACGCAACGCCGCGTTTTCCACGTCAATTTTCCGCAAAATGGTGGGACGGTGTGCACCAGGTGTGCCGAACGGCGGACTGGTAAGCGTTTACGACCGGGATGGCGCAGCGTTTGGAACCGCTCTGTTTAGTTCGCAATCACAAATTGCGTTGCGCATGGTGGCGTGGGGCGATCAGCCGCTGGATGAAACTTTCCTGGAGCAGCGGCTGGAAGATGCGGTGAGATTACGGCGGGAAATTCTCAAATTGGATCAGACGACGGACGCCTATCGCGTGGTTCACGCCGAAGGAGACGGGCTGCCGGGATTGATTGCCGACCGGCTGGGAAAGGTTGTGGTGGTGGAATTAATTTCAATCGGTATGTACCAGCGGCGCGAACGGATAACTGAAAAACTTAAAAAGTTGCTGCCGGTGGAGCACGTTTTGTTCCGGGCGGATGAGATGGTGCAAAACGCCGAGGGATTCAGATTAGATGATTCAGACGCCGGCGTCGGATCAGGGATTATTACGGAAAACAAACTGCGTTTTCAGGTGGATCCGGCGCGTGGGCATAAGACCGGATTTTTCTGCGATCAGCGGGACAATCGGATGGCGCTGACGCAATTTACCACGGGGGCACAAGTTCTGGATATGTGCTGCTACAGCGGCGGGTTTGGCATTTATGCGGCCAAACTCGGAGAGGCGGCGAATGTAACGGCGGTGGATTTGGATGAAGACGCCGTGGCGCTGGCGCGGCGCAATGCGAATTTGAATCAGATTGCCCCGGCGAAATACCAGACGGTGCACGCGGACGGTTTTGGTTATTTAAGGCAGATGAAACTCAACGGACGGGCGTTCGACGTGGTGGTGCTCGATCCGCCGAAGCTGATTAGTTCGCGTGACGAGATGAGCGAGGGAAGAAAAAAATATTTTGATTTGAATAAATTGGCGCTGGGCATAGTTAAACCCGGCGGCATGCTGCTGACCTGTTCGTGCAGCGGGTTGTTGGATCCGGCCGAGATGCTCAATGTAGTGCGCGGCGCCGCGCGCAGCGCCGGCAAACGGGTGCAGATATTAAAAACGAGCGGGGCCGGGGCGGACCATCCGGTGGCGACGGATTATCTGGAAGGGATGTATCTGAAATGTGTGTGGTGCAGAGTGGTGTAAGGGCTCTATTGGCGAATAAACATATCTGGTAAAATAATTTGGTATCAGATTGAACGTGGTTGTTGGGGGGCGTTTTCCGACAGGGCCTATGACAAAAAAAGGGCGCACGACTTTAAGTTTTTTCATTGGCTGTTTGATACTGACCATCGGCGGCGGCATTGTCATTCACACGCTTACCGCGGCGCCTGCACCAAACTATTATCAACAAGGGCTGCAAAGCGCACAAAAGAAATATTATGAGCAGGCTATCAGCCTGTTTGAGAAAGCCGCGGCCACGGGTAATTCAGACGCCATGCTGGCCATCGGTGAAATTTATCTTAAAGGCGATGGCGTCGTAGCCCAGAATGATGAGCAGGCGCTGGAATGGTTGAGTAAGGCGGCGGAGGCGGGAAACGCCGACGCCGTGGACGTGATGTACAACACCGGCGTGAGTTACGAGCAAGGGCAGGGTGGGCCACGGGACCTGGCGCGGGCGGTGTTCTGGTATCACGCGGCGGCGAATAAAGGCCGTGTTGCGGCAATGATGACCCTCGGACGGCTTTACGACGAGGGTCAAAATGTCCCGAGAGATTATGCGCTGGCGCGGATGTGGTATGGCAAAGCGGCCAACAAGGGCAGCGTGGAGGCCATGTACTGCATTGGCACGCTTTACGAAAAAGGTCTGGGTGGGCCGCAGAATTATGCCCAGGCCATGGCCTGGTGGCAAAAGGCCGTGGATGGCGGGAATGCGGACGCCATGTTTGCGCTTGGGGAGCTTTACGACAAGGGTGAGGGTGTGCCGCAGAATTATGCTCAGGCTATGAAATGGTTGGAGATGGCGGCGAATTTAAAAAATACCGATGCGATGTACGCCGTTGGAACTCATTACGACCAGGGGCTGGGCGTAGCGCAGGATTATGGCCGGGCGAGGGTTTGGTATATGAGGGCTGCTCAAACAGGGAACGTTAATGCGATGTACAACGCCGGCCAGTTTTGTGATGAAGGCATAGGCGGGCCGCGGGATTATGGCCAGGCAAAGTTCTGGTATCTGAAAGCGGCGGATGCGGGAAATATCAATGCGATGTACAACGCCGGCCTGTTTTATGACGAAGGCCTGGGCGGGCCGCAGGATTACCACCAGGCGATGGCGTGGTGGCAAAAAGCCGCGGCCGCGGGCAATTCGGACGCCATGCGCAAGATTGGCGTGCTATATGTAAACGGCGACGGCGTAACCCGGGATTACACGAAAGCCATGACCTGGTATCAGCAGGCGGTGGAACTGGGTGATGCGGATGCGATGGTCAACTTCGGCCTGCTTTATGAAAGCGGCCAGGGTGTACATCAGGATTTTTCGCAGGCCATGGTGTGGTTCCAAAACGCGGCGGTTTTGGAAAATGCCCGGGGAATGGAAAACATCGGATGGCTTTATGACAATGGCCTGGGCGTTTCCGCGGACGTGGCGCAGGCTTTTATGTGGTATCAGAAGGCCGGGGCCTTGGGCAATTCCGACGCGATGAACCATCTGGGCGCGGATTATTTCAGCGGCCGGGGCACGGCCAGGAATTACCAGCAGGCCATGATGTGGTGGGAAAAAGCCGCGACTTTTGGCGGTTCTGATCCCTTGTTTGGGATTGGATTGCTATATGCCAAGGGTGATGGAGTTGAGCAGGATTACAATCAGGCCATGATGTGGTGGCAAAAAGCGGCAGCGCTGGGAAATGCCCGGGCGATGGAAAACATCGGCGCGTTTTATGACGATGGTTTTGGCGTTGATCGTGACCCGGCGCAGGCCATGGCATGGTATCAAAAGGCCGCGGCAGCAGGCGATACGGACGCCATGAATGATATTGGATTGCTTTACGCCTACGGGGATGGTGTGTTCCAGGATAATCAGCAGGCAATGAACTGGTATCAAAAGTCGGCAGCGCTGGGAAACCCCGAAGCGATGTACTTGATCGGCTGGCTTTATGAAGAAGGTATGGGTGTACCGCAGGATTATGACCAGGCCAAAGTGTGGCTGGAAAAGGCGGCTAAGCTGGGAAATCAGAATGCACAAATAGAGTTGGCGGCTCTTAACCGACCGGCAAGCGAAATAGCAGGGGCGGCGCTTACAAAGTAATCGCGGCAGTGACAAATTAAGTAAAAAAACGTTCACCACAGGGGACACAGAGTGCCATAGAGGTCACAGAAGGCGGCTGCGTCGCAGATTTCAGAGCGCAACCACGAAATACACTAAAAAACACGAAAAGTAAATTTCCAATATTTCGTGGGGTTCGTGATTTTCGTGATTAAAATCTGTCCCCTGTTCCCTGTCACCTATAACCTACTGCGGCAGGATTTGGAAAGCGACGATGCGGGGCGCGTATTGTGCAGTGCCGCTGGTATTGACTTTTTCCGACCGATCGATGATGGCGACGAAGCGTTCGGAACCGACGAGAATAAATTCCGAACCGTTGGTAGTGGTCGCGGTAGTATTGGCAATGGAATTTTCGCCACCGCTGCTGCTCTTGTACAAATTGGCATTATACCAGTCAGTTACACTGTTGACTGTTCCGTTATTGTAATTCGGATTGACCTGCAAAGCCTGGATGTAGCCATAAACAGCGAACGTATCACTGCGCACGGTGCAGAAATTAGCCACATCAGCCCATGCGGCGTCGCGCATTTGAAGCGTGTACGTATATGGCGGTAAGGTGACTGTCGCGGTAGGTGGTGTGGGAGCATTGGGAACCGCATCATAGAGCAAAGCAATCAGCAAATCAGCAGTCGAATGAAAGCCGGCGCCATTAAATGTAGACATGCTTACCGGCACGGCAGTAGTAGTAGTGACTGTTCCACTCTCCCGGACTAAAGGCAACGTTTTGCCGCTGGCGAGGCGCTGACGAAAAGCGATCGTATCGAGAACCATTTGTTCGGCGAGGTGCAAGTCGTAGCTTTTGTTTGTTCCCACCGTGGTGTTGGGATAGCCATAAATGTCCGGAACGTTAGAGAATGCGGTCAGCAGCACCGGTTCGGAAGCTGTATTGATATTAATGCGGCCCGGGATGCGGGTTAAATCATAATAAGAAGGGATGCTCGGCGTCGGACTTATACTCGGATCGCTGGCGCGATCCACAAGCGTCATCATCGACATAATAGTGGGCTGAACCGTTGTTGATGCGGCACCCGTTGTATTAGTGGTTTCATTGTATGTATAGGTCGTATTGTAGGCATTAAACGAAGCGCGCGGATCGTAAGCAAAATCGAAATAGAGATTGGCCTGAAGGTCTTCATTAGTAAATGCGGTGGCTAAAGTCTCGTTATCAACAAATTTAAGTTTGCTGTTCGCATTAATCTGAACCGAAAGCAGAGTGCTGGCGCCGGTAGTGCTAAGTTCAGTGGTTTCCCGGGGAATGCAGTTAAAATCGTCCCAGTTGACCAGATCGTCGTTGGTGTCAATGGCTGCTGCGGCTGTTCCGTCAGATAAAAATGGCGCCGACGTGGCGTTGTATCCAACGGTGCTACCACCAATCACACTGATAGACCAACGATCATAAAGCGGCATGCCGGGATTGGTCCCGACCGCCGTCACTCCTGTCTGCCCGGAAGCCAATGTATTGAACAATCCAAGATTGCCGTAATCGCTTGAACTGCCCGATTGGATCAGATAAGCAAAGGAATCACAGCCCCATTCGACTTGATTAACGTTGTCGCGTTGCACCTGAGCATAGGCGGAAGTGCTGGACGCAGGTGCGAGCGAAGGCATGATGAAGGAAAATTCATCGACAATGGCATTTCCTGCAGCAACAGTTCCGCCGAGCGCAGACGGTGCATTGGGACAGGGACGCGTGAGGTAAATCGTAATTGTTTCTCCCGCTAAAGGAGGCGTTGAGCTTGCCGCCGGGCTCAGCGAACTCAGTGAACTGGCTGAACCTGATAATTGAGAACCATTCACAGAGATGCTTCCATGGGTTGTTTTCCAGGTTACTTCACTCAGGCAGGTGGTAGTGGAAGAATTGGTGTAGCCGGGAATGCCAGCATTGTTATTTTTACCATTACTGTTTGTAAGGCTGCTTAAGTCAGTCGTAATAGATTGTGCGGATGCACCTGCAACCGAAACATATAAACCCCAATTTTTAAGATATAAAGAGGCGGCATAGGGGTTCATAAGTTCGAGGCCCCAGCCGACAATCTGATAGGTCGGCGTTGCCGTTGTGCCGCTGTTGTAAACCTGTATTTCAAATTGATTGAGAAAGGGCTGAGGCGCCTGGCCAACGTAATATTGCGATGGAGCATCCCCCGTCCAAGGCGTGGAAGTTGTTCCAATCCAAGGCAAATACAAACTGCCTGTGGACGTTAAAAGAGTCGGGTTAACCGAGTAGCATTTATAACTTGTTGCAGTAGTACTTCCATTGAGGTAGAGCGAGACGGAAGTGGTGCTGCCTTTGTTAAACCGATATTGGAGATAGTTCACCGCCAGCGCCGTACCTTCCATTTGTGAATAGCCGCATTGCACCATGGCCTGCTCAATTTCGCCGGCTAATGTTGCGGATTCCGTTAAACTGCCGCCGACAGAGGCATTCAAATCCAGCATCCTGGGCCAAAGTGTGTTGCCGGAAAAATCCTTAAAATTGGCATAGTCACCGGTGTCTGTCGGCGCTATATTGCGATCCCAGGAATAAGTGGTATACAGATCGCGGTAGCCGGTACCGTATATGGGTGCTGTACTGTTGTATTCCAGGGTATTGGTCAAAAGTTGCGACGGTGTGGAATAAAAACTGGTGGTACCCAAAACTGCATTGTAATAGCTTGTACTGCTCCAGTATGTACTACTTCCGTACTCACCATAAGCCAGCAAACCCAGAAGGTCGGCGAGGTTGAATAAATTGATATAACCAGGAGTGCTGGTAGCCGACGTCAGATTTTGTCCCTGTTGTTCGTAATACCAGAGTTCGTGCTGCCAGTTCAAAAGTCCTGTGCAATTTGTATAAGTAGGGTTATCCGCAGTGCCAGGATAAACGAGGGATGTTGCTGTCGAAAGACCGGAGGCAGCGACTGAACCACACTCTCTACCCGAAATGTTTGGTGAAAGATTAGTGTTACCTGTTTGCAGTGTCGAAACAAAATATTCAGGAGATGTTGTTGACAGATTATCTGAACTGGACCCACTTACATTGGATGCAAATACAGGGCATGAAGTCAGGTATTCACCGTAAGGATCGGCACTGGGACCATTATAAGTAGTTCCGCTGATCGTATAGGTGACATTAGGCACATAACCCGTGTTGAGATTCAGGCGGGAATTCAGATCCAGAATGCGCACGGCAAAACGATAATAAGTCCCATTCGAATCGCTGGTGGGCAAAAGATTCCATAGCGCATCTGGCGTACCATACGG
>Ga0335074_10002757_pt1 | contig 23930 bp, 17 predicted proteins | sample Lox_Sample_23_FD_206715 | JGI IMG/M metagenome (GOLD analysis project Ga0335074, IMG submission 206715) | Soil microbial communities from Loxahatchee National Wildlife Refuge, Florida, United States - Lox_Sample_2.3 | ecosystem: Environmental > Terrestrial > Soil > Wetlands | place: USA... | reverse complement strand
CGTGAAGGGGAAACGGTACGTCGGCCACGTTTGGCTCAAGGGCGATCCGGGCAGCCGGGTGACTGTCACTCTGAGCTGGGGCAGCGGCGCGGGAGACCGGCAAAGCGCTTCCTTAACGGGACTGACGGCGGGGTACAGGAAATTCCCTTTCAGCTTTACGGCCAGAGCGGACAGCAATGATGCGATATTCGAGATCAGCGGGACGGGCCAGGGAGATTTTCATGTGGGCGCCGTGTCGCTGATGCCCGCGGATAACGTGGACGGGTTTCGGCCCGACACGATTGCGCTGCTGCGTCAATTGCACTCCGGATTTTGGCGGCTGCCTGGAGGGAATTTCGTTTCCGACTGGAGCTGGTACCAGGCGATTGGCGACCGCGACAAGCGTCCTCCGATGTTCGATTATGCGTGGAACGCGATGCAGCCGAACGACGTGGGTCTGGACGAGTTCATGACGCTATGCCGGCTGATCGACGTGGAGCCGTACATTACGGTGAACGCGGGCTTCGGGGATGCGCATTCGGCGGGCGAGGAAGTGGAGTACATGAACGGCTCCGTGAAGACGCGGTTGGGTGCGGAGCGCGCGCGGAATGGGCATCCCGCTCCATACGACGTGAAGTTCTGGGATATTGGCAACGAGCCGTACGGCGTATGGCAATTGGGACGCACGGATCTGAAGTATTACGTGCTGAAGCATAACGAGTTTGCGGCAGCAATGCGGAAGGCGGATCCGTCGATCACTCTGTTGGCTTCCGGCAATATGCCGGAACCCATGGATCTGACGGGCACGATGCGGGCGCAGGACGTGGATAACATGCGCGTGGTGGAAGGCACGCCGGTGGACTGGACGGGCGGCGAGATCGAGCACTGCTGGGGGAACTTTGCGGGCATTACGCAGCACTGGTACGCGCGGCCAGGCCAGCGATTCGACGTGGAGAAGGCGAAACACCTGCCCCTGGACGCGCCGACCGCGGACGGTTACGACAACGTGACGCAGACGCCGGTCGAGTACGCGCGCTATCCCGCGAACATCGTGCACCTGTATGCGCAGACGTGGGACCGTTATGAGCAGCGCTTCCCGCAACTGGCCCAAAAGCACATTTTTCTTTCCATCGACGAGTACGCGTACTTTGGCGGGAACTTCACGCAAGGGCCGGACCTGAAGACAGCGCTGGCGTACGGGATGATCTTCAACGAGATGCTGCGGCATACGGATTTTCTGCGCATGTCAGCACACACCATGGGCGTCTCGACGATGGATTACACACCGACGGCGGCGGTATTCAACACGACAGGGCTGGCGTTCAAGCTCTACAGCGATCACTTCGTTCCGGGGTCGATTCCGGTGGCGCTCACGGGGAATTCGCCGCAGCCTGCGCCGGAGTATCCCGTGGGAGGCGATCAGCCAGAGACGAACTCGGGGAGCCCGACGTATCCGCTGGACATGTTTGCCGCGCTGACGCCGGATCGGAAATTCCTGACGCTGGGCGTGGTGAATGCGACGGACTCGGCCAGAAGCTTCTCGCTGAACGTCGCCGGAATGAAAGCGGACGGAACGGCGGCGGCTTGGCAGCTCACGGGAAAGGATCTGCGGGCGACCGACCGCGTGGGTCAGGCGCCGGAAGTGACGATCGGGAAGGTTGCGGCGAGCGGCGATGGTCAGACTTTGAGCGTGGCGCCGATCAGCCTCAGCATCTTTGAGATTCCGTTGGGTGCGGGCGGAAAGTAGCGCGGCTGAAACAGGGAATGCAGGTCCTTCGACTCGCCGGCTGAATTCCTGCTGCGCCAAATCCTGGCGCAGCGAATTCGGCTATCTCGCTCAGGATGACTACGCTTCCCAGGATCATTCTCCGTAGGGGACCCAGATGTTTTTGACCTGGGTGGCGTGCTGGAGGAACCAGCGGCCTTCGGACTGCGCGCGATTGGACCAGTCGTAGTCCTGGCCATCGTTGGTGAAGACCTGCTTCATGTTGCCGATGGAGGCGGCGCGGACCGCGGTGGCTTCTTCGTCGCTGCGGAAGCACCAGATGGCGTCGATGCCGTCGTGCTCGGCGAGGGTTTTGGCCAGCTCGGCGGGGCGGCCCGCGACCAGATTGACGACGCCGGCGGGGACGTCGCTGGTGTCGAGGAGTTGATAGACGTCGCCCTGGATGAGCGGATAGCGTTCCGACGGCACCGCAACGACGGTGTTGCCCATGGCGATGGCGGGCAGGATGAGCGACAGCAGGCCGAGAAGCGGGGCTTCAGACGGCGCGAGAATGCCGAGTGCGCCGATGGGTTCGGGCATGGCGATGGTGATGTTGCGGCCGGGAGGATGGTGTACGACGCCTTCATATTTGTCGGTCCAGGCAGCGTAGGCGAAGATGCGCTCGATGGAGAGATCGGCCTCGTCGGCGGCGGATTCTTCCCCAACGGCGGCGGCAAGGCGATGCGCGATTTCGTCGCGGCGCTGGATCATGTTCTCGGCGAGATAGTAGAGGACCTGCGCGCGAGCGTGGGCGGTGGTGCGCGCCCAGCCTGAAGCGGCGCGAGCGGCTTCGACGGCGTTGCGGATGTCTTTGCGATTGCCGAGGGGGGCTTCGCCGAGGAGCTGGCCGTCTTTGCCGTGGACGAGGAAGGAATAGCCGGAGTCGGGGCGGGCCTGCTTGCCACCGATATATTGCTTGACCGTGCGGTCGATCGCCGCGCCTGCGGGAGCGGGGGCGTCGTCGTCCTCGTTGGCGGTTGCGGCGTGCGGGGCTTTGGCGGGCGCGGGCGGAAGCGTGTGCAGCCACTTCGGCGTGAGGTATTCCAACATGCCTTCGCGTCCGCCTTCGCGGCCGTAGCCGGATTCGCGATAGCCGCCGAATCCGCAGGCCGCGTCGAACTGGTTCGTGGAGTTCACCCAAACGACACCGGCTTTGACCTGGGAGGCGAGATCGAGGGCTACGTTGATGTTCTCACTCCAGATGCTGGCGGCCAGGCCGTAGACGGTGTTGTTCGCGAGCTCGACGGCTTCCGCGGGCGTGCGGAAAGTCATGGCGGCGAGGACGGGGCCGAAGATTTCCATTTGCGCGACGGTGGCGGTGGGGTGCACGTCGGTGAGCAGCGTGGGGCGGAAATAGGAGCCCTTTGCGGGCAGGGGAATTTCGGGCTGCCAGCAACGCGCGCCCTCGGCGACGCCGGCGTCGACCATGCGGCGAATGGTTTCGAGCTGCGCGGGCGAGACGATGGCGCCGATGTCGATGGCTTTGTCGAGCGGATGGCCGACACGGAGAGTCTCCATGCGGGCGCGGACCTTCGAGTAGAGCGTCTCAGCGACGCGCTCCTGCACGAGGAGGCGCGAGCCGGCGCAACAGACCTGGCCCTGATTGAACCAGATGGCGTCGACCAGGCCCTCGACGGCGGAGTCGAGATCGGCGTCGTCGAAGACGACGAAGGGGGATTTGCCGCCCAGCTCAAGGGAGAGTTTCTTGTGCGTGTGCGCGGTGGATTTGCGGATGATGCGGCCGACCTCCGTCGAGCCGGTGAACGCGATCTTGTCGATGCCGGGATGCTCGATGATCAACTGGCCGGTGGCGGGTCCGCCGTTGATGACGTTGAGGACGCCGGCGGGGAGGCCGACCTCCATGGCGAGTTCGGCGAGGGCGAGCGCGGTGAGCGGCGTGTTCTCCGCGGGCTTGATGACGACGGTGTTCCCTGCTGCGAGGGCCGGCGCGACCTTCCAGGCGAACATGAGGAGCGGGAAGTTCCACGGGATGATTTGGCCGACGACGCCGCAGGCGGTGTAGTTGGGGAATTCGGACTCGAGCAACTGCGCCCAGCCGGCGTGATGGTAGAAATGGCGGGCGACGAGGGGGATGTCGATGTCGCGGCTTTCGCGGATGGGCTTGCCGTTGTCCATGGTTTCGAGGACGGCGAGACGGCGGGAGTGTTTCTGGACCTGGCGGGCGAGGGCGTAGAGGTAGCGAGCGCGCTGATGGCCGGTGAGAGCCTGCCACGCGGGGAGGGCGCGACGGGCGGCGGAGACGGCGGCGTCGACATCGGCGGCGCTGGCTACGGCGACTTCGGCGATGGGGTCGCCGGAGGACGGATCGGCGGTCTCGAAATACTCACCTCCGGCAGGCTTGATCCAGGCGCCGTCGACGAACGCGTCGAAGCGGCGGTGATGGCGCTCGAGCCACTGCACCGCTTCCTCTGGATCCTCTGGCGCGGCGCCGTATTCCATGGTGTAGAACTTCTCGGCTATGCTCATCGGTCTTCCTTCGCAGTTCGACCCTACGCGATCGGGTGACGATACGTCGCCGAATAGCGCCCGGTTATATGATGCTCCAGTTGGCGCTCGATATCGGCCAACATTCCGCTGGCGCCGAATCGAAAGAGTGACGGTTCGAGCCAGGAGCGGCCCAGCTCGTCTTTCATCATGGCGAGCCAGTCAAGCGACTGCTTTGCGGTGCGGATGCCGCCGGCGGGCTTGAATCCGACGGCCATGCCGGTGCGCTCGGCGTACTCACGGAGGGCGCGAACCATGGTGAGCGAGACGGGGAGGGTGGCGTTGACGGATTCTTTGCCGGTTGAGGTTTTGATGAAGTCTGCGCCGGCCATCATGGCGACCCAACTGGCGCGGGCGACGTTGCGGAGGGTCATGAGGTCGCCGGTGCCGAGGATGGCTTTCATGTGGACGGGGCCGCAGGTGTCTTTGAAGGCGGCGACCTCGTCGTAGAGGGCGTGCCAGTCGCCGTTGAAGACGTGAGCGCGGGTGATGACGATGTCGATCTCCTGGGCGCCGGCTTCGATGGAGCGGCGAATTTCTTCGACGCGCTCGGCGAGAGGCGACAGGCCGGCGGGGAATCCGGCGGAAACGGCGGCGACAGGAATGCCGGAGCCTTCGAGCGCGCGGACGGCGGTTTCGACGAAGGTGTGATAGACGCAGACCGCGCCAACGGTGAGATGGAGGTCTTCGATGCCGAGGGCTTCGACCAAGTGGCGCTGGAGCGGGTTACGAGCCTTGGCGCAGAGACGCCTGACGCGCTCGGCGGAATCATCGCCGCTGAGGGTGGTGAGGTCCATGCAGGCGATGGCGCGGAGCAGCCACGCGGCCTGCGTTTCTTTTTTGACGGTGCGGCGCGCGGTGTGGGTGAGGGCGCGGCGCTCGACGGCGCTGGTGTTGACGCGGACTTCCTCGACCCAGTCGAGATTGAGGGGAATGCGGCGGTTGGGTTCGAGCGCGCGGCCGTGGAGGGTGACGGGGGCGGGATGGGGGTGCGTCGAAGTTGCGGATTGGGTCGCCATGGTGGGGCCGCGGATTGAATCAGTTTAAACCCGGAGTATCGCGGCCTCCCACATCTGCCAACTTCGGGCAGAGCCGTTCGGTTTCGGCGCAGCTGTCACTGAGCCGAACCCACCCTGTCGCAACAGCGGCGACAAGGGTGGGGCATCCGAGGATTTCAGCCTGGTTATCGCGCCGAGGACAAGGGACTGGGAACGCTATGGCCGTTGCCGTCGAAGTTGGGCTTGCTGGCCTCGAAGCCGGCCATGATCTGGGTAAGCAGATCGTTGACGGTGCCGGGCTGGTTGGGCAGCAGGATCGTATTCGAGCGGCCCTGGGTACCGATGTCACGAAGCGTGTCGAAATACTGCGTGAGCAGGACCATGGCCATGACATCGCGGGCGGTCGATCCTTCGACGGCGGATTTGAACTGCTCGACGGAGGCCTGCAGGCCCTGGATAATGGCCTGGCGCTGGCGGGCGACGCCTTCGCCCTGAAGGGCTTTGGACTGCGCTTCGGCTTCGGCCTGCTTGACCTTGAGGATCTTTTCGGCCTCGCCGCGGGCCTGCGCGGCGGTTTGCTCGCGCTGCGCGGCGTTGATGTCGTTCATGGCGGACTTGACCTTGGCGTCGGGAACGATGTCGGTGACCAGCGCCTTGAGGATGTTGTAGCCGAACTCGCTCATGACTTCGTCCAGCTCTTTTTTGACGGCGGCGGAGATGGCGGCCTGCTGCTCGAACGCTTCGTCCAGGGTGAGCGTGGGCACGTGGCCGAGGATGGAGTTGAAAACGTAGCTCTCGATCTGCTTGCGCGGGGAGCTGAGCTTGTAATACGCCTCGAAGACTTTCTCGGACAGGACCTGATACTGCACAGAGACGGGGATGGTGACGAAGACGTTGTCCTTGGTCTTGGTTTCGACGCTGACGTCGGCCTGCTGGACCTGGAGATCGACAAAGCGGACGGCTTCCGCCCAGGGCATGAGGACGTGGAGGCCGGGCTGGGAGACGCGATTGAACTTGCCCCAGCGCTCCACGACGCCGGCGGTGTAGGTGCGGACCGTGTACATCGTTTTGAGAATGGTGACGAGGATGAAGATGGCGACGAGCGCGAGGACAACGAGGATAGCGAGAGATGCACCTTGCATAGGATGGGCCTTTCTTGCGACTGCCAACAACTAAGGTCAACTGGTAAGTGGCACTACTATACGCCCGGCGCGGGAGGGCGGGGATGAAATTTGGCGGCTGCGTTGGGGCGGTTTCAAATTAGGGAGCGGCCGCAAAGTGGGGGGCATTAGAATGAGGCGGAATCGCCGCGTGAGGGCCCGATGACTCTGCAGGTTCAGGATTTTCTGAGGGAGTACGAAAGCCGGACCGATGAGGGGTTGCTGCGTCTTGCGCTGGAGCGGGATCACCTGACGGCGGATGCCAATTTGGCGTTGAGCTCCGAACTGAGTCGCAGAGGGCTCGACGGCGGGGAGAAGCTGCGGGAATTCCGGGCGGAGGAAGAGGATCGACGGAAAGCGCTGGAGAGAGACACGGGAAGGCTGTTTTTTCCGTGGGCGCAGTATGGATTCGGGCGCTGGCGCTTCTGCAAATGGGATCGCAAGCCTGCGAGCCAGTCAGGATTCGAGGAATACACGACAACCGTGTTTGTGGTGGCATTTGGGATACCGCTGGTCCCGACTGGAACGTTTCGGGTGAGGGGCCGGAAGAGATTCGGCGGAGGACAGATGCATGTGATCGAGCGGCTGCCGCTGAACTGGGCGCAGGTTGTGATGGTGTGGGCCGCCACGCTGTCGGCGTTCCTCGCCTTCGGAATTGCGCTTCGAGCCATTCCACTTTTCATCCGCTGATTTGACAGATTCTGGAATGTAAAACCCGCCGTACTCCGGGTAGTGGAGCACGGCGGGGATGTACAGCAGTACAACAAAGGAACTGCCCTGCGGCAGAAGGCCTGAACCAGCAGCCAGCGGCCGGCAAGAGCTCCCTGGCGCGATCGCAACCGCGCCGGGAAGGGACTACTTCGAGTTGCCGGAGCGGAGGTCCGGGTTGAAGATCTTCTGCTCCTCGATGGCTGCCTGGGCGGCCGCGAGGCGCGCGGTGAGCAGCCGGAAAGGCGAGCAGGAGACGTAGTCGAGTCCGGCGCGATGGCAGAACTTGACGGACTCGGGCTCGCCGCCGTGCTCGCCACAGATGCCGACTTTGAGATCGCGGCGCGCAGCGCGGCCCTTGTTGGTGGCCATCTTCACCAGCGAGCCGACACCTTCCTGATCGAGAACGGCAAAGGGGTCCTGCTTGTAAATGCCCTGCTTGAGATACGCCGGCAGGAACTTGTTGACGTCGTCACGAGAGATGCCGAAGGTCGTCTGCGTAAGATCGTTGGTTCCGAAGCTGAAGAACTCGGCTTCGGCGGCGATCTTATCGGCGACCAGGCAGGCGCGCGGCAGCTCGATCATCGTGCCGACCTTGTAGTCGACAACCACGCCCTTCTTGATGAAGACGTCATGGGCGACACTGCGGACGATGTCGGCCTGATTCTTCATCTCCTCGGGACCGGTGGTGAGCGGGATCATGATCTCGACGTGCGGGTCCGTGCCGTTCTTCTTCACCGTGGCGGCGGCTTCGAAGATGGCGTGGGCCTGCATTTCGGTGATCTCGGGGTAGGTGATGCCGAGACGGCAGCCGCGCAGGGCGAGCATGGGATTGAGCTCGTGCAGCTCCTCGACGCGCTCCAGCATGGCGCGCAGCGGCTTCAGCTTCGGCGACTTGGGTATCTTCGCTTCAAGCTTGGCGATCTGCACCAGCAGGTCTTCGCGCTTGGGCAGGAACTCGTGGAGCGGAGGATCGAGCAGGCGGATCACCACCGGCAGCGAGCCCATGGCTTTGAAGAGGCCCTGGAAGTCAGAGCGCTGCATGGGCAGGAGTTTCGCCAGCGCAGCGCGGCGCTCCTCTTCCGTCTTCGCAAGAATCATGGCCTGCATGTGGGGCAGGCGATCTTCCGCGAAGAACATGTGCTCGGTACGGCAGAGACCGATGCCCTGGGCGCCGAAGAGCTGCGCCTGCTTCGCGTCGCGCGGGATATCGGCGTTGGCGAGGACGCGCAGTTTGCGGCGCTGGTCCGCCCAGGCCATGAACTGGACGAGGTCGGGATTGTCGGGGTTGACGGGGAGGGTGGCGAGCTTGCCGTTGATGACGCGGCCGGTGGATCCGTCGAGGGAGATCCAGTCGCCCTCGTGGAAGACCTTGCCCTTAACCTTCATCTCCTTCTTCTTCTCGTCGATGGTGACATCGCCGGCGCCGGCCACGCAGCACTTGCCCATGCCCCGGGTGACGAGAGCGGCGTGGGAGGTCATGCCGCCGCGGGAGGTGAGGATGCCGCTGGCGGCGTTCATACCGGCGATGTCCTCCGGCGAGGTTTCGCTGCGGACGAGGATAATGGATTTGTAGGTTTCCTTCTCGTGGAACTTGACGGCTTCGGCGGCGGTGAAGACGATTTGGCCGACAGCGGCGCCGGGCGAAGCGGGCAGCCCGGTGGCGAGGACCTCGATGGAGCCTTTCTCGTCGAGACGCGGGACCAGGAAGTCGAAGAGCTGGTTGGGCTCGACGCGTAGAACGGCTTCGTCGACGGTGATGAGGTTCTCGCGCACCATGTCAATGGCGATGCGGACGGCGGCGGTGCCGGTGCGCTTGGCGTTGCGCGTTTGCAGCATATAGAGCCGGCCATCCTGGATGGTGAACTCGAAATCCTGCATGTCGCGGTAGTGCTTTTCGAGGCGCGAGGTCAGGTCGCGGAGCTGGTCGTAGACGTGCGGCATGAGCTTGCGCAGCTCGCCGATGTGAACGGGCGTGCGAATGCCGGCGACGACGTCTTCGCCCTGGGCGTTCATGAGGAACTCGCCGTAGAATTCCTTCTCGCCGTTGGCGGGATTACGGGTGAAACCGACGCCGGTGCCGCTGGACTCATTGAGATTGCCGAAGACCATGGCCTGAACGTTGACGGCGGTGCCGAGCCAGTCGTCGATGTGGTTGAGGCGGCGATAGGTTTTCGCGCGCTCGTTGTTCCAGGAGCGGAAGACGGCGTCGCGGGCCATGACGAGCTGGCGGTCGGGATCCTGGGGAAATTCTGCGCCGGTGTGACGGAGGACGAGCTTTTTGTAAGCGGCGATGACTTCCTTGAGGGCTGAGGGCGTGAGGTCGGTGTCCTGCTTCGCGTGGTACTTCTTCTTGGTCTCGTCGAAGATGTGCTCGAACTCATTTTTGGGGATGTCGAGGACGACGTCGCCAAACATCTGGATGAGGCGGCGGTAGGAATCGTAAGCAAAGCGGGGATTGCTGGACTTTTTCGCCAACGCTTCGACGGAGATGTCGTTCAGGCCGAGGTTGAGGATGGTGTCCATCATGCCGGGCATGGAGAACTTGGCGCCGGAACGGACGCTGACCAGCAAAGGATTTTCGCCGGCGCCGAGGCGTTGACCCTGCAGCTTTTCAAGGCGGGCGAGGGCAAGGTCCATCTGCTCGGTGACCTGCGGGGGGAGTGTGCCGCGCATGTACTCGCGGCAGGCCTCCGTCTGGATAGTGAAGCCGGGAGGGACGGGAAGGCCGGCATTTGTCATTTCAGCGAGGCCGGCGCCTTTGCCGCCGAGGATATCGCGCATTTTGCCGTTGCCTTCGGCCACGCCGGCGCCGAAGAAGAACACGTACTGGGTGGGAGCTTCGACTTTCGAAGACGCGACAATCTCCGGGTAGTCGAGAGTGACTGCGTTCATTTTGGATCTCCGTTCTGCCGCCAGCGAAGGCGTGGGAATTTGGGCTGCTCGTAGGCGTTGCGGTGCTGGCCGGAGAGCGGAATAGAACGCGGGCGGCCATCCACAATCTGGAAACGGAAGATTGTCAATCGGCGCAGACAGACCTGTATGTGGTGAGCATCACATGTGCGGGGGGAGGAGATTGTGACAGCCAGCACAAGCGGCTAAGGCAAAGGAAATGCGGGGGGAATCAGGCGCCGGGCCGGTTGGGGCGCAGCGGCGGAAACGCATCGGATCCCTGCAGCGGCGAGGAAGCCGGCAATCTGGGAGGCGGGAAGTGGCTGGCTGAAGTAGTAGCCCTGGATTTCGTCGCAGCGATGGCGGCGCAGGAATTCGATCTGCGCATCGGATTCGACGCCTTCGGCGAGGACCTTCATATTGAGGCTCTTTGCCATACCAATGATGGCGGCGGTGATGGCAGCGTCGTCGGGGTCGGTGGCGAGATCGCGCACAAAGGAGCGGTCGATTTTGAGGCGGGAGGCGCGGAACTGCCTGAGATAGCTGAGGCTGGAGTAGCCGGTGCCGAAGTCGTCGATCGCGAGGGCGACGCCCATGTTCTGGAGCTCTTCCAGGACGGAGGTCATGACGTCGGCGTTGGAGAGCAGGACACTTTCGGTGAGTTCGAGTTCGAGCAGGCGCGGGGAGAGCTGAGTTTCTCGAAGGACGGAGCGGATCAGGGAACAGAAATCCTGATGGCGGAACTGCACGGCGGAGACGTTGACGGATACGGGGATGACGGGCCGGCCTTCCCGCTGCCACTGGCGGACGAGGGAACAGGCGGTGAGGAGGACCCATTCGCCGATGGGGAGAATGAGGCCGCTGGACTCGGCAACGGGGATGAAGTCCTCGGGAGAGACAGAACCGAGGGTGGGATGCTGCCAACGCAGGAGGGCTTCCATGCCGACAACGGCGCCGGTGGCGAGATTTCTCTGCGGCTGGTAGACGAGCGAGAACTGCGCGGTGCCGAGGGCCGCGCGCAGATTGTTTTCCAGGTTGAACTGGCGAGTAGCGCGCTGGTTCATTTCCCGGGTGAAGAGGCGGACGCGGCTGCTGCCCATTTCCTTTGCGGAATACATGGCGGCGTCGGCACTGCGAATAAGGGTTTCGCCGTCGGGTCCGTGATTGGGAAACAGGGCGATGCCGATACTGCAGCTGCAGCCGAGACGATGATTGCGGATGGTAAACGGGCGGGCCATGGCGCTGAGAATGCGGCGCGCGGCCACTTCGGCATCGGCGGCGGAAGTGACGTCGGGGAGGAGGATGAGGAACTCGTCGCCGCCCAGGCGAGCGACGGTATCGACGGCGCGTACGGACTCGCGGAACCGGGCGGCGACGGCCTGGAGCACCTGGTCGCCGACGGAATGGCCGAGAGAGTCATTGATGTTCTTGAAGCGGTCGAGGTCGAGGAAGAGGACGGCAAGTTTCTGATCATTGCGAGAGGCGGCGGCGAGGGTGGTTTCCAGGCGGTCTACGAAGAGAGCGCGATTGGGAAGGCCGGTGAGCGCATCATGCCAGGCGAGGAAGCGCACCTGGGCTTCCGCGGCTTTGCGGTCGGTGATGTCCTCGGCGGTGCCCTCGTAAACCGGATTGCCTTCGCCGTCGCGCGCTGAACGCAGGTTGACAAGAACCCAGATGCGGCTGCGGTCGCGGCGGTACAGCTCCACCTCGGCATTGCGAACGACGCCGTGTTCGGCGGCGCGGGCCAGTTCCCGCAGGCGTTCGGGATGGACGAAGAGTTGGGCGGCGACGTTGGAGACTTCGGCGCAAAGATGCTCGGGAGAATCGTAGCCGTGCATCTGGGCCAGGGCGGGATTCACGCTGAGAACGCGGCCATCGGCGCTGTGCTGGAAGATGCCGATGACGGCGTTTTCAAAGATGGAGCGGTAATTCTCCTCGGCCTGCAGGGCGGCGCGTTCAGCCTGGTGGCGCGCGGTGACGTCGTTGGCGGCGACGAGAAGAGCGTCGACGCCCTGGAAAATGAGGTCGTGGCAGACGATGTCGACGTCGAGGTTGGTGCCATCCTTGCGGCGGTGGATCCAGGAGCCCGGTTCCTGGAGCCCGCGCACGCGGCGGGCGACATCGACGACGACGTCAGGGATGGTTTCCGGGGGGCGGATGTCGAGGATGGACATGGCAAGGAATTCGTTGCGCGTGTATCCGTACTGGCGAACCGCGGCTTTGTTGACGTCGAGGAAGCGGAGGGTGCTTCGGTCGAAGACCCACATGGGAATGGGATTACAGTCGAAGAGCAACTGATACTGGCCCTCGGCACAGGGCTGCGAAACGGGACCGCCGGACGGCCGGAGGTTCTTCGCGTTGTCGTCGCCGGGGGGCATCATTCTGGTTTGCCAGATTGCGCATCAGGGCGGTGTGACGGGCGTCACAAATGCCTCGAATCAGAGGCCGCAGGGCGGCGTGATCGAAGCGAGAGCCGCCTTTGTGAGGAGTTATCGGCCGGAGGCGGGGAAATCTGCAGGGGAAAACGCGAAGGGATTGGCGGGAGGGTTTGCTGACAGGGTTCGGGAGCAAGCCTAAACATATCAACATCTTAGATTAATGATAAAATATGATCTTCATTCACTCATATTTTATGAAGCTCTTATGCTATAGTGGCATCAGATGGGTGTGGGGTCTGGCGGTGGCCGGCCTCCCCGTCAAAAAATTTTCTTCCATATGGAGGGATAGAACCATGGCGATTACTCGTTGGGACCCATTTCGTGACGTGCTGGCGCTGCAGAACCGCATGAACTCGCTGTTCCAGGAATATAACCGCACGCAGGGTGAAGGCGATGCGCTGACGACGGCCGCATTTGTGCCGCCGGTGGACATTTACGAGGACGAGCACAAGATCGTCCTGAAGCTGGAAGTACCGGGGCTGAAGGACAGCGACCTGGACATCCAACTCGAGAACAACGTGCTGACCGTGAGAGGCGAGCGCAAGTTCGAGAAGGAAGAGAAGGAAGAGAACTTCCATCGAATCGAGCGGCGCTACGGCAGCTTCTACCGCTCGTTCACGGTGCCGAACACGGTGAATCCGGAGGGCGTGAAAGCCAGCTACGACGCGGGCGTGCTGAAGCTGGAGCTGGAGAAGCGGCCGGAAGCGAAGCCGAAGCAGATCAAAGTGGAAATCGGCAAAGGTCAGATCGAGGGCGGCAAGAAAGAAGTGAAGCCGGCAGCGTAAGTCCTGGCCGGGCGGGCGCCCTTCGCGCCGAATGAGCTTGAAACTGCTCTTTGCGGGAGGGGCTGCCCTCCCGCTGTTTTTCAGGTGCAGAATTAGGTGGTTGCTTGTCGCTGGCTGCTGAGCGCCGGTGCCTGAGGTTTTTATGGCGATTCGTTGGGACAAATTTACGGTGAAGTCGCAGGAGGCGGTGCAGGGCGCGAGCCAGCTTGCGGCGGAGAACGGCAATCCGGAGATTCTGCCGCTGCATTTGCTGGCCGTGCTGCTGGCGGATAAGGAGGGCGTGATCCCAGCCGTGCTGGATAAGATCGGCGTCGCGACCGATCGGCTGGAGGCGCGGGCGCAGGAGGCGGTAGGCCAGCTGCCGAAGGTGAGCGGCGGGGCGGCGCAGCCGGGCGCGTCGAATGCCCTGAACCAGGTGTTCGACCAGGCGTTCAAAGAGGCCGAGCAGTTCAAGGACGAGTATGTTTCGACCGAGCATCTGCTGCTGGCGCTGACGCGGCAGAAGAACGATGGCGCGCAGTTGCTGCTGGCGTCATTGGGCGCGACGCATGACGCGGTGCTGAAGTCGCTGGCCAGCGTGCGGGGCAGCCAGAGGGTCACGGATCAAAATCCCGAGGCGAAGTATCAGGCGCTGGAAAAATACGCGAAGGATCTGACGGAGCTGGCGCGTCGGGGCAAGCTGGATCCGGTGATCGGGCGCGACGAGGAGATTCGGCGCGTGATCCAGGTGCTTTCGCGGCGAACGAAGAACAATCCGGTGCTGATCGGGGAGCCGGGCGTGGGCAAGACGGCGATTGTGGAGGGCCTGGCGCGGAGGATCGTGCACGGCGACGTGCCGGACGTGCTGCGCGACAAACGAGTGATTGCGCTCGATCTGGGGTCGATGCTGGCCGGCGCGAAGTATCGCGGCGAGTTTGAGGACCGGCTGAAGGCGGTGTTGAAGGAGATTGAGGAGTCGAATGGGCAGATTGTTCTGTTCATCGACGAGCTGCACACGCTGGTGGGCGCGGGCGCGGCGGAAGGCGCGATTGACGCGAGCAACATGCTGAAGCCGGCGCTGGCGCGCGGTGAGCTGCGGGCGATTGGCGCGACAACGCTGAATGAATACAAGAAGTACATCGAGAAGGATGCGGCGCTGGAGCGGCGGTTCCAGATCGTCTATGTGGGCGAGCCGAACGTCGAGGACACGATTGCGATTCTGCGTGGGCTGAAGGAGCGGTATGAGTCGCACCACAAGGTGCGCATTCGCGATTCGGCGATTGTGGCAGCGGCGACGCTGTCGCACCGGTACATTTCGGATCGCTTCCTGCCGGATAAGGCGATCGATCTGGTGGATGAGGCGGCGGCTTCGCTGGCGATCCAGATCGGGAGCGTGCCCCAGGAGATCGACGAGCTGGAGCGCGAAGCGACCTCGCTCGAAATCGAGCGGACGGCGCTGAAGCGGGAGAGCGATGCGAACTCGAAAGAGCGGCTGGAACAGGTGGAGCGCGAGATCGCGCAGATTCGCGAAAAGACAACCGGACTGCGGGCGCGGTGGCAGAAAGAGCGCGAGGCGATCACGCGGCTGAGCGACGTGAAGAAACAGATCGAGACGCTGCGCTTCGAGGCGGAGGAACAGACGCGGCGGGGAAATCTGGAGCGGGCGGCGCAGATCCAGTACGGCGAGCTGCCGAAGCTGGAAGCTGAGCTGAAACAGCTGAACGCGGCGCAGGATGGGGCGACCTCCGGCGCGGCTCCGCGGATGCTGAAGGAAGAGGTGGACGAGGAGGATATCGCGCGCATTGTCAGCAAGTGGACCGGGATTCCGGTAACGCGGATGCTGGAAGGCGAGGTGAAGAAGCTGGTGCGGATGGAGGAGCGTCTGCGCGAGCGGGTGATCGGGCAGGACGCGGCGCTGAGCATCGTGGCGAATGCGATTCGCCGATCGCGCGCGGGGCTGAGCGATCCGAAGAAGCCGATCGGGTCGTTTATTTTCCTGGGACCGACGGGGGTGGGCAAGACGGAGACGGCGCGGGCGCTGGCGGAGTTCCTCTTCGACGACGAGCAGGCCATGGTGCGGCTGGATATGTCGGAATACATGGAGAAGCACGCCGTGGCGCGGATGATCGGGGCGCCCCCGGGGTACGTGGGCTACGACGAGGGAGGACAGCTGACGGAGGCGGTGCGGCGGCGGCCGTATTCGGTGATCCTGCTGGACGAGATCGAGAAGGCGCATCCAGACGTGTTCAACGTGCTGCTGCAGGTACTCGACGACGGGCGGCTGACGGATGCCAAAGGACGCACGGTGGACTTTAAGAACACGGTGCTGATCATGACGTCGAATCTGGGCGCAGGTTTCTTGTCGACCGACGCGCTGAAGGACGAGACGACGTTTGCTCATGCGACCGAGAGCGTGATGAAGATGCTCCGCGAGCAGTTCCGGCCGGAGTTTCTGAACCGCGTGGACGATATTGTGATTTTCCGCCCGCTGGGCGAGGCGCAACTGGCAAAGATTGTGGAGCTGCGGCTGGAGGATCTGGAGAAGCTGCTGGCCGACCGGCACATCACGATCGAGCTGACCGATGCGGCGCGGAAGCAGATCTTCACGGCGGGCTACGATCAGGCTTACGGGGCGCGGCCGCTCAAGCGGGCGATCCAGCGGCTGATTCAGGACCCGCTGGCGCTGAAGATCCTGGACGGCGAGGTGCTGCACGGGGACCACGTGAAAATTGAAGGCGACCGCAAGGCGGGCGCGCTGCGATTCGAAGTGGTGAGCCGGGCGGGGATTCCGCTGGAGCACATGGCGATAGGGAAGGCGTAGGGGTTACGGTCTACGGTATAGGCCCGCGGAGAGATTCCGCGGGCATTTCTTTTCCTGGTGGCGTTTTCGCTGTCTCAGGCCACAGAAAATTGGCTGGGCGCATCGATGAAAGAGGGCCAATCGCCAACCATTGGGACGACCGAGGAGCCGGGGCGCAGGAGCTCTGGTCCGGGCGAACCGCATCGACAACGTCGGGAAAATTCAATCTCAAAGTGGAGGAAACGGATATGAAGCGGATGCTTGCCGGTGTTTGTTGCCTGGCGCTGTGCTGCCTGCCCGTGATGGCGCAGAAACACAAGCATGGCGCCAGGGCGATGGGGGCCGCCATGACGGACCAGCAATTTGTCGATTTCGCCGCACAAACCGACATGGTGGAAGCGAATCTGGGACAACTGGCGCAGACGAATTCCAGTTCCCAGGCGGTGCAGAGCTACGGGCAGATGGTGACGACGGATCACACGCAGGACTACGGCAACCTGTACACGGCGGCGCAGCAAGCCGGCCTGGCCGTGCCAAACGCGATCGACAAGAAGAACAACGACACGATGATCGGGCCGTTCCAGAAACTGAAGGGGAAGGCGTTCGACCGCAGGTACATTCAGGACATGATCGCGGGGCACGAGAAGGCGATTGCGATCTACACGAAGGAGTCGACGGACGCGACAAACGACGCGATCAAGACGTATGCGCAGAATGCGATTCCGGTACTCCAGAAGCATCTGGACGCGGCGAAAGCCCTGCTGAAGGGAAAATAGGGATTACGGGTTACGGTCTACGGTATAGGGGCCCGCGGGAGATACTCTGCGGGCTTTTTGTTCTGGACGCGGAACAGTGGATTGACTGGTCAATAAGTCTGGTCGATAATCGGATATGCGACAGATTCAGGCATCCGAGGCCAAGACACGCTTCCTTCAGTTGCTCGATGACGTGGAGCGGGGAGATACGCTCATCATTACGCGGCATGGAAAGCGCGTGGCCCGATTGGTTCCCGATGCCGATCGCCAGCGGGAAGCAATCAATGCGACGATTGAGGATCTGCGGGCGTTCGGGCGCGACAACGGTCCAATCTCCGTGAGAGAACTCCTGTCCGCCCGGGACGAGGGCAGGAAGCGGTAATGCCCTTCGTGCTGGATGTCTCGGTTACCGCAGCGTGGGCCTTTGCCGATGAGTCGAACCCCGACGCGGATTTTGCCCTGGGTTTACTCGCGTCGGACCACGCGCTGACAACGCCTCTCTGGTGGTTTGAGATTCGAAACGTGCTCGTCGTCACTGAGCGCAGGCGGCGCCTCACTGAGGCAAAAACGGATTTGTTCCTGCGGAAACTGGCGCATCTGCCGGTTGTGATTGAACCCTTGCCGCAAAGACAGGAAGTTCTGAACCTGGCACGCCGGCACCAATTGACAGTCTACGATGCCGGCTATCTGGAGCTGGCGAAGAGTACTGGTTCGCCGCTGGCAACGCTTGACGTGGAACTGGGGCGGGCCGCGGTGAAGGAGGGTCTCCCCCTCGTTCGGGCAAAGATCGCACCCAAAAAGCCAGGGGGCAGATGAAATTGCTTCTGAAGGTTGCCGGGCTATAGTGAGGACAGGTTTTTCGGACTGATATGGCCACGAGTGCTGCTCCCGCGAGCGCCGGCGGACCACCGGCGACGCTGATCTACAACGACTGGTATCCGGCGATGCGCAGCGAGGAACTGCGCGGCAAAAGTCTCAGGACCGCGCTGCTGATGGGCATCCCGATGGTGCTCGGGCGGCGCGCGGACGGGCGGCTGTTTGCGATGCGCGATAACTGCCCGCACCGGGGGATTCCGCTTTCCTGCGGCTGGTTCGACGGGGAGACGCTCACCTGCAAATATCACGGCTGGGCCTTTGAGCCCTGTTCCGGAAAATGCGTCGAGATTCCGTCGCTCACGCCCCAGGACACGTTCCCGAACAAGCTTTACGGCATGGCGTTTCCTTGCGAGGAGCGCGACGGGTACGCGTGGGTGTACGTGCCGGAGCCTGGGCGGGGCCGGATCAGCGCGGAGGATGCAGCACTTACGCCCGCGCCGGAACTTCCAAAGTTCAGTGAGAAATACCGCGGCGCCCATCTCACGGCGGATCTGCCCTGCAACGTGGACCACGGGATCATCGGGCTGATGGATCCGGCGCATGGGCCGTTTGTGCATCAGTCGTGGTGGTGGCGGAAGCAGGCGAGCATTCACGAGAAGGAGAAGCGCTTCGAGCCGATTCCGCAGGGGTTCAGGATGGCGAGCCATGCGCCCTCGGCGAACAGCGCGCCGTACAAGCTGCTGGGGATGTATGGGGAGCCGATTACGACGACGATCGACTTCGTGCTGCCGAACCGGCGGATCGAGACGATCCGCGCCGGAAAGAAGTGGTTTTCCAGCCTGACGACGGTAACGCCGGTGACGACGACGACGTGCCGCATCGACGTGGTGGGCGCATGGAACGTGCTGTACGGCGTGCCGTTCCTGACCTCGATCCTGAAATTCTTCGGGAACATGTTCGTGCGGCAGGATCAGGTGACGATGATCCAGCAGGCGCAGGGGCTGAAGTACGAGCCGGCGCTGATGTTGATTGATGATGCGGACCGGCCGGCGAAGTGGTACTTCGCGCTGAAACAGGCGCGGCTGGACGCTGCACGGACGGGCGAGCCGATGCGGCACCCGATGGAGGGACCAGTCACGCTGCGGTGGAGAAGCTGAAAGGCAGGAGATACGGGTTACGGTCTACGGACCAGGGATGAGGCGCTTGCGCTGCTGAGTTTACTTTGGTAACGCCGCACGTTCGCGGCTGCGGCTGGCTCGCGCTACGATAAAGGGTGGTGAAAACGAGCCGGGAACGGGCCGTAGTGTGCCTCTCGGGAGGCATGGATTCCTGTGTCTGCGCGGCGCTGGCAGCTCGCGATTATGAGGCTTATGCGCTGCACTGCGGCTACGGACAGCGAACGGAAGAACGCGAACTGCGGGCGGCGCGGTGCGTGGCGGAGGCGCTTGGGTTCAGGGATTTTCTGCATCTGCGGCTGGACCTGTTTCGCCGGATCGGCGGGTCGGCGCTGACAGACCCCACGATCGAGGTTCCGGAAGCGCCGGAAGGGGGCGTGACTGGGACGGAAATTCCGGTCACGTACGTTCCCTTCCGCAATGCGCATTTTCTTGCGGCCGCGGTGAGCTGGGCGGAGGTGCTGGGGGCGAAGGCCGTTTTTATCGGGGCGGTGGAGCAGGACAGCTCCGGGTACCCCGACTGCCGGCCGGCCTATTATGAGGCTTTTCAGCAGCTGATCCGCATGGGGACCAGGGAGGGCGACATCGCGGTGCGCACTCCGCTCATCCATATGCACAAGAAGGAGATCGTGGCGCTGGGCCTTGAACTGGCCGCGCCGCTGGATTTAACGTGGTCATGCTATTCGGGCTCGGAAGCCGCGTGCGGAGTGTGCGACAGTTGCGTTCTGCGGCTGCGCGCTTTTGAGCAAGCCGGGGTCGAGGACCCCATTCGGTACGCGCGGCGTGCCGAAGGACAGTTACACGAGCGCGGCCACTGGTTGGCTTCGCCAGCGATGAGAGAGGAAGGACACTGATGGGAACGAAACACTTGCGGCTGCGCCTGGCGCTGGCCGCTTTGGTGGCACTGACGTTGCCTCTGATGGGGCCGCACGCCGCGGCGCAGACGACACCCGGCTCAATCCATGGGCTGATCAACGATCCGACGGGAGCTCCCGTGAAAGGGGGCAGCGTCTCCTTGTATCCGGGCGGGCTGACTTCGCCGTCGGAAGAGGCGAAGTACACGTTTCCTGTGAACGATGACGGGACCTACAAGGGCACGGGAGTCGCTCCGGGGTCGTACACGGTGGTCTACCGCGCCGCGGACACGCCGAAGGATAAAGTGGTGGATCAGTTCGACAACGTCAAGATCGTCTCCGGCCAGGACACGGAGCAGAACTTCGATATGTCGCGGCCCGCATATATGGCGAAGATGACGCCGGAGCAGCGCAAGCAGATCGAGGAGCTCAAACAGAAGAACGCGTCGATTTTGAAGGAAAACGCGAAGATCAAGAACCTGAATGGCGACCTGCATACGGCGCGGTCAGACGATGCCGCCGGCAACTATGCGGCAGCGGCGGCGCTGATGCAGAAGGACACTGCGATCATGCCGGATGCCGCTGTGCTGTGGGTGGAACTGGGGATAGCCCAGCGGGGCGAGAAGGACTGGGCCGATGCGGTGAACTCGCTGCAAAAGGGCATCGCCCTGGACAAGGCGTCGAATAAGCCGCATCCCGACCTGGAGGGCTCCGCCAACAACTCGCTGGGCGAGTCTCTGGCATCCACCGGGAAGTATCCGGAAGCGCAGGCCGCGTACGATGCGGCGGCCCAGGAAGATCCATCGCAGGCGGCGATGTACTACACCAACGAAGCCATCATGATGGATCGTTACAACCAGATCGACGCGACCGTGGCGGCCGCGGATAAGGCGATCGCGGCGAATCCCAACGGGCCGATTCCCTACTACCTGAAGGGGAAGGCGCTGATCAACAAAGCCACGGTGGACCCCAGGACGCAGAAGATTATTGCGCCGCCGGGATGCCTGGAGGCGTACCAGAAATACCTGGACCTGGCGCCGAACGGCCCGTTCGCGAATGACGCCAAAGCAGTGATCCAGGAGGTGGGCCAGACACAGTCGAGCAGCTACAAGTCCGGGAAGAAGAAGCACTGATCGGCGCGGCATGCGCAGGAAAGAGCGCCGGGAATGGCGCTCTTTCCTTTTTGCGTGAACCGTTGCGACAATCGATGGCATGTCCCCCACACCGCAGGAAACAGTGCTGAGCTATGCCGAGGCGGCGGAATGCGTGCGCCGGCATGCGGAAAAACTGCGCAACCGGGCGCGCGCGATTGAACAGGCGCCCCTGCTGGCTGCGGCCGGACGGGTGCTGGCGCAGCCGATTGCGGCCGACCGCGATCAGCCGCCATTTCCCCGCGCCACGCGCGATGGGTTTGCGTGCCGGGCCGCCGAGGTGACCGCCGGGACGCTGCGCGTAGCGGGACAGCTGCGCGCCGGAGAGCGGTGGACGAAAGGGATGCTGGCCTCGGGCGACGCCGTGGAGATCATGACCGGAGCGGCGGTTCCTCCCGGGGCCGACTGCGTGGCGATGATGGAGGACGTTCAGGTGTCGGGCTTTCTGGTTCGCCACACCGGGGGGAAGGCTCTGGCACCGGGCGAGAACATCGTGGACGCGGGGATGGAGGCCCGCGCGGGCAGCATTCTGGCGCCGGAGGGGCGCCGCATGACGGTTCCGCAGATCGCCGCGGCGGCGGCGTGCGGCTATGCCACGGTGGCGGTGTTCGCGCGCCCGCGGGTGGCGATTCTGGCGACAGGCGACGAGCTGGTGGACGTCAGCGACGAGCCGCTGCCACACCAGATTCGTAACTCGAACAGTTACTCATTGGCGGCGCAGACGCTGGCGGCGGGAGGAGCGCCCAGGCTCTTTCCGGTTGTGCCGGACGATACGGCGGCGACGGAGGACGCGCTGGCAGAGGCTGCGCGCATGGATCTGGTGGTGCTGACGGGCGGAGTCTCAAAGGGGAAATTCGACGTGGTGGAGCAGGCCCTGCTGCGGCGCGGCGCGGAATTCTTCTTCACCGGAACGCGCATTCAGCCAGGCAAGCCTGTGGTGTTCGGACAGCTGCCGGAGGGGTACTTCTTTGGACTGCCGGGCAATCCCCTCTCCACGATGGTGACCTTTGCGCTGTTTGTTGCGCCCTTGCTGCGCGCGCTGGGCGGGGAAAGCGAAGCGGGTCCGCGCTTTGCGACCGCGCGGCTGGAGGAAGAAATTCACGTGAAGCAGGGACTCACGCGATTCCTGCCCGCGCGCCTGGAAAGCGACGTGAAGGGGGCGCGGGTGCGGCCGGTTGCATGGCATGGTTCCGGCGATCTGGCGGCCGCGGCGAGGGCGAATGGGTTTGCGGTGACGCCGGAAACCGCGGAGCGAGTGGCGGCGGGCGAAATGGTCTCGGTGCTACTGCTTTGAGCGGGGCGAGCTGGCCTGGAGCGAAGCGGCGATCTCAGGAAGGCTGGGCAGGAGCGCACGAAAGGCGCGGCCACGATGGCTGAGCGTGTGCTTTTCTTCGAGGGAAATTTCGGCCATGGTGCGGCGCAACTCCGGGAGCCAGAAGAGCGGGTCGTAGCCAAAGCCGCCGGTTCCGTGCGGAGCGGTGAGAATTTCGCCTTCAACGCTGCCCTCGGCAGTGGCCAGGGTTGCGCCGGCGCAGGCGAGGGCGAGGACGCAGCGATAGCGGGCTGAGCGCTGCGTCACTTCGTGCATTTGATCCAGGAGGTACAGGTTGTTGCGCACGTCGACGGTGCCGGCGCCGAGCCAGCCGAGGCCAGGCTGAGTGTCGCGGTTCGGCACAAAGCCGGCATCCTGCGCGTAGCGGGCAGAGCGCACTCCGGGCACGCCGTCGAGCGCGTCGACTTCGAGGCCGGAGTCGTCGGCGAGCACGAGAGAGCCGGGCGCGGCAATGCGGCTGTAGTACTGGGCCTTCAGGCGCGCGTTGCCCTCAAAGGTGGGCTGGTTTTCGTCGGGCGCGGGCACTTCTCGCAGGCGCGGCAGCGGCTCGATGGCGAAGCCGCTGTCCGCGGCGGCGACGGCAAAATCGCGCAGCTTGCCGGGATTGGTGGTCGCGGCGTAGAGGACGGGCAAGGCGGGGATCACAGCTGACTCGCGGGCAGAGGATAGGTCACGCCGGTCAGATTCTCGGAGATTTCCCAGAGCTTCGCCGCCATTGCCTCATCGTATGCCTGGGTTTCGGCGCGAACTTCGACGGGATAGCCGCGCACCTGGCGGAATCCTTCGCAGCCGTAGAAGCGGCCGCCGCGGACATCGGGCGCGGTAGCCGCGTACAGGGTGGGCAAAGCGCCCTGGGCGTCGGACTGGGTGAAGAGGGCGATAAAGATGGGGGTGAGCTTCGCGATGAGGCCGCGTCCCTGGCCGGGTCCGGAGGCAAAGAGGTTCGTGTTGGCGACGCCGGGATGGGAGACGACGCTGATGGCCGCGGCGTGTGCGCGCTCAAGGCGGCGCTGAAGTTCGAGGCCGAAGAGAAGATTGGCGAGCTTGGAGCTGCGGTAGGCCGGCCATGGACGATAGCCGCGTTCCCACTGCAGATTGGCGAAGTCCATGGTGGCGGTGCGATGGGCGATGGAGCTGACGGTAACGATGCGCGACGCCGCGGCGGGACTGGAGGAAAGCAGCGCGGGGAGGAGCAATCCGGTGAGAGCGAAGTGGCCGAGATGGTTGGTGCCGAACTGCAGCTCGAAGCCGTCGCGCGTGAGCCGGCGATGCGGCGGGGCCAGGACGCCGGCGTTGTTGACGAGCAGATCGAGATGCTGACCGGTGGCGAGAAAGCGGTCAGCGGCGACGCGCACGGAGTCCAGGCTGGCGAGATCGAGCGCGAGCACCTCGACGTGCGCGGCGGGAACGAGAGCGAGGATGCGGGTGCGGGCGTCGTCGCCTTTGATGCGATCGCGGCAGCCGAGGATGACGCCGCAGCGGGCACGCGCCAGCTCGAGCGCGGTGTGATAGCCGATGCCGCTGTTAGCGCCCGTAACCAGCGCCAGCCTGCCGGCCTGCGCAGGAATCTCCGCAGCGGTCCAGCGCGAGGCGTGGCTCATGCGCCGGTCCGTTCTCCCGCTTCGCCGAGGACCACACGCGCGGACATTCTGCGCCGGCCACGATAGAAAGTGACGGTGACGGCGTCGCCGGGCTGGTGCCTGTCCATGGTTTCGGCGACGTCGCGCGAATCGGTGACGGGCTGGCCGTCGATGGCCACGATGAGATCGCCGCCGATGGAAATCTGCATGTTGCCCAGATAGGCCATTTGATCGCCGCCGCGCAGGCCGGCGCGATC
>Ga0335074_10002756_pt1 | contig 23933 bp, 20 predicted proteins | sample Lox_Sample_23_FD_206715 | JGI IMG/M metagenome (GOLD analysis project Ga0335074, IMG submission 206715) | Soil microbial communities from Loxahatchee National Wildlife Refuge, Florida, United States - Lox_Sample_2.3 | ecosystem: Environmental > Terrestrial > Soil > Wetlands | place: USA... | reverse complement strand
GACGGCGGAGGTAGTTTTGCGCGGTACCGGTTCGTAACAATCAGTGCGCAGTAACGGGCGGGCACGTCTCAGAAAGTCTCCAAATCCGCTGGAAGGCAGTACGGGAACCCCCAGTTTGAAGCAACAGAAAATCAATCATCATCCGGCTCGATCACTGGTCGAGCCACTGGGGCAAGATCTTCATGCGTATTTTGTTGACTGGCTCAAATGGCCAATTGGGCACAGAGTTCCGTACGCTCAGCAGAAGCACAGCTGAAATTATCTCGACAGGGAGCCGCGAGCTCGACCTGACCAATGAGCAGGAGATCCGGCGTTTCGTCCGCGAGGTCAGGCCTGCGGTCATCGTCAACGCCGCGGCTTTCAGCGATGTGGACGCGGCAGAGCGGAACTGGGACGCCTGTTTCGCGCTCAATGCAATCGCGCCGGTGGTGCTGGCTGAAGAAGCTCACCGCCTGGACGCATTGCTGATTCACTACTCGACCGACCAGGTCTTCGACGGCAACAAATCTGCACCTTACACCGAGACCGACCCGACGTCACCCCTCAACGTGTACGGAGCTTCAAAGCTTGCCGGAGAGCAAGGGATCGCCGCAAGCTTTGCGCGCTCGCTGATTCTCCGCCTGGGCTGGATCTATGGCGCGCAGGGCGAGAACTTCCTGCGTTCGATCCTGCGTCTGGCAGAGCACAGCGAGGAACTGCACGTAGCCAGCGATCAGATCGGCGCGCCGACCTCGACGAAGGCCGTCGCAGGCGCAACCGAGCGGCTGATTCGCATGTATGCCAACTGCCGGAAGGCCGAGTTTCCGACCGGGATTTATCATCTCGCGGCTTCCGGCGCCACTTCGTGGCATGGATTCGCCGTGGCCATCGTGTCGGCTGCCTTCGAGGGAAGGAAGGCGCCGATTGTCACTCCCACCCTGACGCCGGAACTCTCGTCCGTCGCGAAGAGACCGAGGAACCTGCTGCTTTCCAACCAGAAGTTCCTGAGAACCTTCGGATTTCAGCTCGGATCATGGCAGCAGCAACTGGAGGAAGTCCTGGCAGAGATGCGGGCCGATGCGACCCGGCCAGGAATGGAATACTTGAAAGCCTTCCCGGCGTCCGCCATTTGATCAGCATCGATGAAGCCGGCCGAGGGGGGATATTCCGTCGGGGGCTGTGTAAGAAGCACGGCCCTTTTATTTTGCGTGAAAGTCGACCAGCAAAGTGCAGGCCTGGGAGCCATCGTCTTTCCATAAGCTGTCGCCGGCGAACTGCGCTTCCAATAAGGTCATGCTTTCTCCGGTGTGATGCATGTCGACCGAGCCGGAGTCCAGAGTCCAGGTGTGGGTGCGCTGTTGGTTTCCCGGGGGTACATCCCGTTGATAGCTGAGGTTCTCGCTGTAAGGATGCGGGTTGCCTTCGGAATCGAGAATCGACAGCGAAAAGGTCATGCTGGAGATGGTCTTATCGGTCTGGTTGGTGAAAGCGAGTTTCAGCTGCGGGACGGATTGGCCACCCGCATGGTTATAGCGCAGATCAAGACGATTGAGACTGATCGGGCACTTTGAAGGTGGTCCTGCCGCATAACTGGCAATCGCACAACCCCATATAAGTGGTATGCAGAATCGCCCGATCAATGCATATCCCCCATGGCAGTGGGAGCTATTATATAAGCTCGTCAATATATTGCTCTCCGCGCAACGCTCGGCGGATGGCGGTTTTTGGATTGTGCAAGCCAAAACGATGAACCAATGGTGCGCTGAACGGCATGTATCCTGACCGCGACTCTCAGACTGGGAGCGGACTTCTAACAGAAAATCCCGTCGCTTGCCCAATCCCCGGGGATGGTCACGCAGATGCTTCCGCGCGTCTTGAAGAGCTGCTACGCCGCCTGCCCGCAGGGCGCCGCACGTCGCAGGAGCGGCCGGTGCCGGCGCGCGCGTCCCTTGTCCTCGAGCCGGACCAATGGAAGACAATTCGCCACGCTGCTGCAATGGCAGCCGCCCGGCCGGAAGACCTGGTGCTGGCTGGCTTCTCCGGTCTGCTGTCTCGGCTGACCTGGCAGGAAGCGATCTCCGTTCTTCGCTACTCTCCGGCTCTTTCCCTGTCCACGATTCGGTGGGAGCAGGGTGTCTCCTTCGGGAAGGCGCTAGCCGCAATCCAACAAGAGCAGCTGCACGACGCCCACATTTCTGCAGGAGCAAGCTACCAGTTTCTTGAAGAAGGCACTCCCTCCTCGTCGTGGAAGGCTGCCGATCTGAGCCTCACGGCAAAGGTCGAGTCGGGCCGGCTGGTTATGGTTCTCGCCAGCGCCTCCGGCCGGTGGAGGGAGAGCACCCTTCGGAACTGGCTCGATTCTCTGCGCTGCCTGACGCTGGCCGCCGCGGCTCATCTTGACGCCCCGGTCAGGACGCTGCCTCTGCTGGATGAGAGTGCGGTTCTCGACTTTTATAGACAGCTGAACAGGACCGCGAGCGAGTTTCCTGCACAGGCCCGCGCGCACGATCTGATCTCCCGGCAGGCGGAGCTCCATCCCGACGCGGTTGCCGTGGTCTTCGCAGACAAACGCCTCTCCTACCGGCAGCTCGAGGAGCAGAGCACGCTGCGGGCAAGGCACCTGGCGGCGATAGGCGCTGGTCCAAATCGGCCGGTGGCCATCTGCATGGAGCGCTCCGAGCAATTGCCGGTTGCCCTGCTCGCCATTCTCAAGGCGGGATCGTGCTACGTCCCGCTTGATCCGCAGCACCCGCGGCAGCGGATTGCGATGACGCTCGAAGAGTGTAAGCCGGTCGCGATATTGTCGGATTCGAAGGTTGCGCCGTCGCTGGGCGAAATGCCTGCTCCGGTCCTTCGCATGGATGAAGACTGGCCGCAGGCGGCAGATGCCCTAGAGATTACGCCCGCTTCTCCCGACGATCTGGCCTACATTATCTATACGTCCGGCTCTACCGGGAAGCCGAAGGGCGTTCAAGTCAGGCACCGGGGGCTGGTGAACCTCTTCGATTCCAGGTCGAGAATGCCGGGGCTGGCTCCCGGTGATCGCCTGCTGGCGATTACCACCATCTCGTTCGATATCGCCACCCTGGATATACTGATGCCGCTGAGCTCCGGGGCCACGCTGGTGGTTGCCGATCGCTACGCGGCGGGAGATCCCTTCGAACTGGCGCGCATACTTGAAAAGTTTGACGTGACGTTTCTTCAGGCCACGCCGTTCACTTGGCGGCTGCTGATGAGCTCGGGATGGGCGGGCAAACACGATCTTCGAATGGTCTCGGGCGGGGAGGCGCTGCCGCGCGACCTGGCCAACCGGCTGCTTCCGCTGGGCAGGGAGCTCTGGAACTGCTACGGACCGACCGAGACGACGATCTACTCGGGTTCGATCCGTCTTCAGCTCGAACATGGGATCGTGCCGCTGGGCCCGCCTGTTGCAAACACTACCTTCTACGTGGTCGATGAGGCTGGGAGGCCGCTGCCTCCCGGGGCGCCCGGAGAACTCTGTATCGGCGGAGTTGGCGTAAGCCCGGGTTATCTCGAACGGCCGGAATTGACGGCGCAGCGTTTCGTTCCCGACACATTTTCTCCCGATCCCGGTGCGATGGTCTTCCGCACTGGCGATCTGGTCCGCGCCCTAAGTCATCACGAGCTGGAGTTCATGGGCCGGCTCGACCACCAGGTGAAGCTGCGGGGATACCGCATCGAGCTGGCCGAGATCGAGTCGGCTCTGCGCAGCCATGCAGCAATCGAGAATGCGGCCGTCATTCTGCGCGAAGATGTTCCCGGCGAACCGCGGCTGGTTGCTTACGTCACTCTTGCTCAGGGAAAGTCGATCGGCGCAAACGATCTCAGGAAGTATGCCGGCGACCTGCTGCCCGAGTACATGGTGCCGGCGCGCATCGTCACGATGGATGCGCTGCCGCTTACCTCCAGCGGCAAGATCGATCGCCGTTCGCTGCCTCTTCCGGAAAGCGTCGTTGCTGAGAGCCGTGCGCCCGCGGCGGGTCTGCCTCCCGAGAACGAAGTCGAGTCAAGGTTGCTGGATATCTTCCGGGAGGTGCTGGGCGAACCCGCCATTGGTGTCACCGACAGCTTTTTCGACTACGGAGGATACTCGCTGCTCACTGCGAGGCTCTTCTCGCGGATTTACCGCGCATTGGGGCAGAAGCTGCCGATCAGCCTTCTTTACGACGCTCCGACGGTGCGTGGCCTGGGGCAGATCATCCAGCATGGCAAGCCGCTGCCGATCGTTGTACCCATTCGGAAAGAAGGCCGAGCCGCGCCTCTGTTTGTCATCCATTCCTATTTGATCTACGAGGCGCTGAATAAGGCGATCGAGGAGGACAGGCCGATCTTCGGTGTCCGAGAGCTCGACGCTGACAAGCCTGTCGCGTCGCTTGAGCAACGCGCCGCCATTTACGCGCAGGAGATCAGCCGGGTGTATCCGCAAGGACCGCTTAGCCTCGCGGGATGGTGTCTCGCCGGCTCGCTCACCGTCGAGGTTGCGCGGATTCTGCGCGACCAGGGGCGGATCGTCGCGCTGGTCGCGCTGTTCGATGCGGAGCGGCCCGGCTACAGGCCGCGCATCGAAACCGGCGGCAGCCTGTTGAAGGCCAGGCTGCTGAGTTTTACCAGGTTTCACTCCGATCGCATGCGCGAGCTCGACTGGCCGGAGAGGGTGCGATATCTTTCCGCGCAGTCCATGCACCGCTGGGGCGATATCGTCGAGTCCTTTTCCGTCTGGCGCCGCTCGGCGCTCCGCTGGGTGCCTGAGAACCTGGGATTTCTGCTTCCCAAGCCAGTGCAGGAGCACCTGGCACGTCTCGGAGCCGACGATATGCGGCCCAGCGCGGAGCAGTTCTATCCCGGCAAGATTGTGCTTTTCCGCGCCTCGGACGTGGTGCAGATCTCCGGCACTGAGCCGTCTCTGGGCTGGAACACGGTCGCGAAGGACGGCGTGGTGGTCGAGTTCGCTCCCGGCGATCACGAGTCGATGTTCCGCGATCCGCATCTGCCCCAGTTTGGCAGGATGCTGGAACGCGTGCTGCGCGAGGGCGAAGCCTCGTGCGGTTTTACCGGAGGCACAGGTGTCATCCGGGCTCGAGCCTGAAATCGGGAATCGAGCGGTGGCGGCTCAACGCTTGCGGGAAGCCGCTTCGTGCGGATCCACAGTCGCATCCAGGAACGACGCCGATCTTTCGATGGTCGTGGCGTCGTCCGCACCCTTCGTCAGAGGGTGGTCATCGCCTGGTTCGAGGGCAGCCCGCTCGTAAAACTCTTCTTCCTCCGGAGACTGTACCTCCACATGCACGGCGCTGGTGGCAGCCGTCCATGTGCTCATGCCTCCCATGACCAGGATCAGCGGCAGAATCATCGCGTTGTTCAGCAGATTGTCGATGGCGGTCATGAGGATGACGGCTACAAAAGCATGGCGAAGATTCAGGTCTTCGATGTCGGAGCGGGCCAGGGGAAACCAGACTACGCGCACCACAGGTATCAGCTGGATGGCCTCAAGACCTATCAGGCCGAAGATCCCGTACATGCCGAAGGCGAGCAGCCACAGTCCCGACGGCCGGAGCCCGCTATTGCGCCACCAGTCCCACTGGCCGGAGCCAAGAATCGGCTGCTCGAGGGCCAAATCGACGGTGCGCTCGTCGTGTTCCAGCCGCAGCATCAGCGATCCCCGATGGATGCGCTTGAGAAATTCGGTTGTCGAGTGAACCGTCGAGTTGCGCCGCATCAGGGCCCGCACCGAAACCGCATTGGTGAGCCGCAACCCGGCGAAGAGCAGAATGCCCGTCACAAGCAAGATCGCCATTACGCGGGGAAAATAACGCCGGCTCACAAAGACAAACGGCAGCAGAGCCACCAGCAGGACGATCGAGCCTCCGGACTGGCACAGCAGCGTGGCGCCGCAGAGGATAACGGCCGTCCAAACCGTGGGTATGCCGAGGATGCGGTCGACAGAACGGCGGAGCCACAGCCAGACGGCAATCAGTGCCGAGGTAGCCATCCAGATGCCGAGCTGCGTGCCGGTTTCGAGCAGGCCGAGGGGCCGGTATCCCAGATAGCGTTGAGTCCTCACCCAGCGATACGGCTGATAGCCGTAAAGATGGGCATAGATCTGCGGGCCGGCAAAGACCTCTATAAGGCAGATGGGCACATAAAGCAGTCCGGCAATGACAAAGGCTTTGGCGGCCAGGCGAAGCGAAGCAGTGTCGGAGAAGTAAAGACGGCCCAGCACCCAGGGCACACCCCAGGCCAGCAACTGGTAGATCTCGCCGGCCACCCCCACCCCCAGAGATTCAGGATTGGCAATGCCGGCGAGCAGCGGGACGATGCACCACATCAGCATCGGAAGATCCCAGAAGGTGAGCCGGAAACTGCGGAAGATCTGGCGATCGAAGAGCAGGACCCCGAGAAGAGCGCTCAGTCCGGTGACGGAGGCTTTGGTAAGGAAGTACCCGGTGTAGAGGCCATTGCCGAGAATCCAGAACGGCGAGGGATCGCCCGAGAACCGGGCGACGGGCAGCAGCGCCCAGCCGCCGAGAAAGTTAACGAGAATGGCGACACGAATGGGATATCGCCGGAAGAGGACAAGCGACAGGGGTATCCACGCGAGAAACGCCAGCAAAGGGGGGAGAATCACTTTGGGCCCTCGTTCAGTAAACCTACTATAAGGGAATGGGTTATGGACATAGGAACGGCTGAGTGGCTCAACCCGGTAAAGGCCTGCGGATTAGTGACTTATCTGGTCGCGTCCTGCGCCTGCGGAGTGGTGGCGGCCAGGACGCTGAATTCCCGCATAACGCGTCTGGCAGCCGTCCTCGGGCTTATCCACGCGGCGTTGCTGCTGGATATCGCCTTCGACTGGAGATGGAGACTTTACGACTGGCTGCGCCGTGAGGCTGTCGCCCGGCACTGGTATGAGCATCGCCACTGGCCGCAAGTAATTGTCCTCGCCATACTGGCAGCGGCTCTGGCCGCAGGGATGGGAGCCGCGCGGCGGCGGTTTCGTTCATTGCCGGGTGCGGCGCTTGCGGTTGACGGAACGCTGCTTTCGCTGGGCTGCTGGATGATGGAGGTCATCTCCCTGCATGCGACGGACTCGGTTCTATATCACCACGCCGGACCGTTGATGATCATCAGCTTTGTCTGGCTGCTGGCCTGCGCGATGGTAGTTGCCGGTATTCTCAGAGTGGGAATCAGCGCCTCTGCCCCCTCCGAATCCGCCGGCGTCCCATAACCAATGCGGCGGAATTGATGTACCATTGGGCGGCACGTTCAGTCCTGCGAGCAACTTAAAACTCCTCCGGTTCAGCTGTCGCACGTTTCAGGAGATCTGACTATGCCCGCCTCCGCGAACAAGCTGCAAGAATCTCTCCGTTTGCAGGAAGCCCGTGAGTCCAGAGTTCTATGGCGTAAGTGGGGGCCCTATCTCAGTGAGCGGCAGTGGGGCACGGTCCGCGAAGACTACAGTTCCAACGGCGATGCCTGGAATTATTTTTCGCACGACCAGGCTCGCTCCCGCGCCTATCGCTGGGGCGAGGACGGCATTGCCGGCATCTGCGACGACCAGCAGCGGCTCTGCTTTGCTATTGCGTTGTGGAACGGCAAAGATCCGATCCTTAAGGAGCGCATCTTCGGTCTGACGAACGCCGAGGGCAATCATGGCGAAGACGCCAAAGAGTACTACTTTTACCTCGACTCCACGCCCACCCACAGCTACATGAAGTACCTGTACAAGTATCCCCAGGCGGCGTATCCCTATGCCGACCTCGTCGAGACCAACCGGAGCCGCAGCCGCGACGAGATGGAGTACGAACTGCTCGATACAGGCGTCTTCGACGACGATCGCTACTTCGACGTCTTTATCGAATATGCGAAGGCATCGCCAGAAGACATCCTCATTCGCATCACGGCGGAGAACCGGGGCCCTGACGACTCCCGGCTTCATCTGCTGCCCACTCTGTGGTTCCGCAATACGTGGGCCGATGAGGATGGCGCGCTGCGTCCGGCGCTGTTCTGGCTGGACGGCGCGGGCGCACCGTTCGGCGGCGGTATCATCCGCGCCTCCAATGCCGAACTGGGAGACTACGATCTCATCGCCGAAGTCGGCGACGCCGATCCGCTCTTCTGCGACAACGAGACCAATCGCGAGCGCTTCTACGGCGAACCGCGGCAGGGCTTCGCGAAAGACGGCATTAACGACTACATCGTCGAGGGCAGCCCCACCGCCGTCAATCCGGCGCGCACCGGCACGAAAGCCGCCTTCCACTACGACCTCGTCGTTGCCGCTCACGGCCGCAGGAGCATTCAGCTCCGTCTCCGCCGCACGGCCGCTCCGGGCACCGAAGCCTTCCAGTCATTTGCCAGTGTCTTTGACGCGCGCCGCTTAGAGGCCGACGAGTTCTACTCCGCTCTTACCCCGCACTTGACTACCGACGATCAGCGGCTGGTTGTCAGGCAGGCGCTCGCCGGCATGCTCTGGTCCAAGCAGTTCTACTACTACGACCTCGATCTATGGCTCCGGCAGCGGGATACGTTGCACGGCACCAACGGGAGCATACGTAACGCCGACTGGGGGCACATGCTCAGTCACGACGTCTTCTCCATGCCCGACAAGTGGGAGTATCCGTGGTTTGCCGCATGGGACCTCGCCTTTCACACCTTGCCGCTGGGATTGGTGGACATCGATTTCGCCAAGGACCAGATCGACCTTATACTGCGCAGCGCCTATGTTCACCCCAACGGACAGGTGCCAGCGTACGAATGGAATTTCGGCGATGTGAACCCGCCCGTCCATGCCTGGGCTGTCGTTTCCCTTCACCGGCAGGAGATCGCAGCCGGGCGTGAACCGGACTACACCTTCCTGAAGACCGCATTCCAGAAGCTCCTCGTGAATTTCACCTGGTGGGTCAACCGGAAGGATGCCCGCGGGCAAAACGTCTTTCAGGGCGGCTTTCTCGGCCTCGACAACATCGGCGCCTTCGACCGCTCCAGCCCGCTGCCCATGGGCGGTTCTCTGGAACAGGCCGATGGCACCGCCTGGATGTGCTTCTTCGCTCAGACCATGCTTCAGATAGCCATGCTCATCACCCAGGAGGATGGAGCCTACACCGAGATGGTCCTCAAGTTCACCGGACACTTCCTGGCCATCGCCGCTGCCCTCAACGACATCGGGCCGAATCACGACGGCATGTGGGACGACCAGGATGGCTTTTTCTACGACGTGCTGCGTCTTCCCAACGGTGCATTCGAGCGCCTCAAGCTGCGCACCATGGTCGGCCTTTTGCCGCTATGCGCGACGACTGTTTTCGAGGAAGGTTTCGGCCGGGAGCATCCCGAGGTCATCAACAAGGCCCGGGTCTTCCTCCAGCGCAACCGCGATCTGCGCGACAAGATCGGGCCGATCGACAAGCGCGGCGTGAAGAATCGCATCTTGCTGTCGGTCTTGAATGAAGACAAGCTGCGCCGAATACTCGCGCGGATGCTCGACGAGAACGAATTTCTCAGCGAATATGGCATTCGCTCACTCTCGAAGTATCACCAGGACCACCCCTATGTCTTCGAGCAATGGGGCACGCGTAGCGAGGTGGAATATCTGCCCGCCGAATCGAACACCGGCATGTTTGGCGGCAACTCCAACTGGCGCGGGCCCGTATGGATGCCCGTAAACGCACTGATCATCCGCGCGCTTTATCACTTCTACCAGTACTATGGCGATGACTTCCGCGTGGAGTGCCCCACAGGATCAGGGAAGATGATGACCCTTTTCGAGGTTTCACAGGAAATCGGCAGGCGTCTCAGCAACATCTTCCTGCGTGACGAGAAGGGACGCCGTGCCGTCTACGGAGGAACCGAGAAGTTCCAGAGCGACCCGCACTGGCGCGACCTGATCCTCTTCTATGAATACTTTCACGGAGACAATGGCGCGGGCCTGGGAGCCAGCCACCAGACAGGATGGACAGGACTGATCGCAACCCTGATCCACTTGCAGGAGGCCATCACACCCGAGATCGCCCTAGAGACTGCCGATCCAGCGCTTGCCGCCAGCGCCGGAATCAAGGCGATGAACACCTGAGGCGCGCAGGCCCGCTTCAGATCTGGTCGATTTTCACGTTTCCGTCGCTGGTGTGAATGGTCAGCGGAGTTCCTCCGCCGTTCAGCTTGCCGTGAAGCTGGTGGCCGTCTCCACCCTTGCTCTCGTAGTGGTCCATGGTGATCGGGAGAGTGCAGTCCACGTGACCGTCGCTGGTGTGGATGTCGAGATCAGCGGCGAAGCCTGGAGGAACGCGAACCGTCACCGGGCCATCTGACGCCTGGATGGTCGACGCCTCGGATAACTTCGTTCCTTCTCTAAGATTCAGATCGAGCCGCCCGTCGCTGGTGTGCAGCGTCAGTGCATTAAATTTGCCGTCGACTGTGAGGCTGCCGTCGCTTGTCCGCGCCTCGATCGCGCCCGTGGAGTTGGTGATGTTCACATGCCCGTCACTCGACTTCACGCGCAGCTTGCCGGATACATGATCGGCGGCAACATCCCCGTCGCTGGTCGTGATACCCAGTTCGCCATTGAGCCCGGCGAGTTGAAGAGCGCCGTCAGAAGTCTTCGCCTCCAGAGTCAGATCGGCGGGCGTCTCCACCGTAACTTTCGCTGTTTTGTGCCAGTTGACGTGGAAGACGCCGACCTGCGGCTTTTCCTTGAATAGAAAATGGATTTGATCGCCGGTCTGGCTCTCTTCCAGACGGTACTCGCTGAGCTTGATTCTCACTGTCTCTATATGAATGCGGACTTCGCGGCAGCTTCCGCACGAAGAGATCTGCACTCCCGCATCGCCGGTTTCAAGGTTGAGCGTTGGCTTTCCGGTTACCGGATAATTTTTCGACCAGAGGTGATCGGCATCCTGCGCCAGAACTGGCAAAACGGATACGGCAGCCAGACCTGCCGCTGCCAGGGCAATCTTAGTCTTCATAGCAGCCGGATACGGAAGGGCCGCCGGAAAGGTTCCGTCAGGCCACGCGTTCGCACCGGCCGGACGCCGAACGGGCGCAGACCTGTGCCAGCATCTCGCGGAGCCGAAAGGCCTTATGGAGCTGTTTGTCGACCAGCATCTGGTGGCGCCGCCGGTGATCCGGATTGGTCAGCTGCGCCAGGGCCTGTTCGTCCTGCCCGGCATTGCGCTCCAGCTCCAGGATTCTGGCCTCGATGGCCGAACGGAAGCGCGGGCTCACCTGGATTGGGTCCCGCAGGAGGTCTGATGTCATAAAACCCTCGCTTTCGACCACGGCTATCGAGGTCTGAAGTTCTTCTCTGCTTTGCCGATCATAACGACAGGCACTGCATCGCGCGATACCTCGGCGGTACCCATCGCCCAAACTTTGGGCACGCACGTGCTCCATTTTGGGACAACATCGAATATCTGCCGCCCTTTTTAGAGCTCCATCGACTTTTCCGCTACCAGCGATCCGGTCCTCGACAGAAAGTCCTTGAGGGGCATCGAACCCTGGTCACCCTTGCCCCGCGTGCGCACGCTTACCGCGTCCGCTTCGGCCTCCTTGTCACCCATCACCAGCACGTAAGGAACCTTCTGCATGGTGAAATCGCGGATCTTGGCATTCATCTTCTCGTTGCGGGCGTCGAGCTCGACGCGCAGCCCCGCTTTTTGTAACTCTGACTGAACCTTTTCCGCATACTCCTGATGCCGCTCGCTGATCGGTACCAGCCCCACCTGCACCGGAGCCAGCCACAACGGAAACGCGCCGCCATAATGCTCGATCAGGTAGGCAACCATCCGCTCCATCGTGCTGACAATTGCGCGATGAATCATGACCGGCCGATGTAGCTTTCCGTCGGCTCCCGTGTAATGCAGATCAAACTGGTTGGGCAGGTGAAAATCCACCTGGATCGTCGAGTAGGTCTCTTCATGGCCCATCACATCGGCTAGCTGAATATCGAGCTTCGGCCCGTAAAACGCCGCCTCGCCGCGGCCCTCCTTATAAGGCAGTCCCAGCCCATCCAGCGCCTCACGCAGCACGCGTTCACCGAGCGCCCACATCTCGTCGTTGTCGACGTATTTTTCCTTGTTCGCCGGATCGCGCAATGACAGCCGGTAGCTGTATTTTGTTATGCCGAGGTCACGGTACGCGCGCTCGACCAGCTGCATCACCTTCGAGAACTCTTCCTTGATCTGCTCCGCCGTGCAAAATATATGCGCGTCATTCAGCGTCATGCAGCGCACCCGGCTCAGCCCGCTCAACACGCCCGATCGCTCATAGCGATACATCGTTCCCAGCTCAGCAAGCTTGACCGGCAGTTCCCGGTAACTGCGCGGCTTCGATTCGTAAACGAGGATATGGTGCGGACAATTCATAGGACGCAGCACCATCTGTTCGGTCTCGAGGTCCATGGGGGGGAACATATCTTCGTGGTAGTGCGCCCAATGGCCCGACCGGATATAAAGGTCCACCTTTGCCAGGCTCGGCGTGTAGACGTGCTGATATCCCAGCTCGCGCTCCCGCTCCAGAATGTACTCCTCGAGAATCCTGCGGATGGTCGCGCCCTTCGGAAGCCACAATGGCAAACCGGACCCCACGTCCTCGCTCACCGTAAATAGTTCAAGCTGCTTGCCCAGCACGCGGTGATCGCGCCGCTTCGCCTCCTCCAGCCGCTCGAGATAATCGTCCAGATCCTTCTTCGAGAAAAACGCTGTCCCGTAAATGCGCTGCAGCTGCGGATTCTTCTCATCGCCCAGCCAGTACGCGCCCGACATGGACATCACCTTGAAGGCCTTCACCCGCCCCGTCGACGGCACATGCGGTCCGCGGCAGAAGTCCACGAAAGCGCCATTGCGATAGAGCGAGATTGCCTCTCCATCGCGCGTAAAGCGTTCGACGAAGTGAACCTTCATGAAGTCGTTCTCGGCCCGGAAGTGCGCCAGCCCCTGCTCGCGCGGCTCCCATTCGCGCACAAACTTCTCATCGCGCGCGACCACCTCAGCCATCTTCGCTTCAATCGCCTTCAAATCTTCCGGAGTAAACGGAGTCGGCCGGTAAAAGTCATAAAAGAATCCCGACTCCGTCGCCGGACCATGCCCCAGCTTGGTCTCCGGAAAGAGCTCCAGCACAGCCGTAGCCAGCACGTGGGCCCCAGAGTGGCGCACTACCCGCAGCGCGTCGGGATCCTTCTCGGTCAGCAACTGCAGCGAGACATCTTCCTTGAGCGGCGTGCTCAGATCCACCAGGCGCTCCCCATGCGGATCCTCTGTCGCATACATGGCAGCTTCTTCGGTTGCAGCGGTTGTGCCGGTCGCGTCCTGCGCCGGCTTGATGCGCGCAACGACTGCCGCCGCCGCGAGGCGCGGCGAAATCGATTCTGCGACCTGGAAGGGAGTTACGCCCGCGGCAAATTCCTTCACTGTGCCGTCGGGCAGCTTTACCTGGATCGAACCATCGGAATTACTCATAAAGTCGAATCAACGTCTGCAATCTTGTTGAGAATGTTTGCTCTAATCAGGATATGGTCTTAGGAGAATTGCGTCGAGCGCACCTGCTCCGCATCTAATTTCACGAGGTGCCAGATGGCAACCGCAACCGAGCCAAGACCCCACACCAGGATGGCGCTCATCGGCTGGCTGGCGTTGTGTTTCTCGGCCGGCGCCGTTGGTGCCATCTTTGCCGCCCGCGCAATTCCCACATGGTATGCGGGGCTGGTCAAGCCGCCCTTCAACCCGCCGAATCAGGTCTTCGGTCCGGTGTGGACAATCCTCTACACGCTCATGGCAGTGGCTGCGTGGATCGTCTGGAAGACCCGCCCCAGTACCTGCCGGCGCCGCGGCCTGCGCCTCTTCCTGGTGCAGCTGGCGCTAAATTGCCTATGGCCGTGGATCTTCTTCGGCACCCACCAGATACTGACCGCTTTCGTCGACCTGGCCGCGCTCTGGGCCGCCATCCTGCTTACCCTGCTGACCTTCAAAAAGATGAGCACCACCGCCGCGTGGCTCATGGTTCCCAATCTTGCCTGGGTAACTTTCGCCGGCTACCTGAACATTGCTATCTGGCGCTTGAACTAGTCATTGCGGCGTCATCTTCGTCCCCTGTGAGGGGAGCCGAGTGCCTGATTCCCCTCAGAGATCTTCAAAATTCATGACACGAATTTCATCTCGTCTCCGCCATAGTGAGTGAAGGCAGTCAGAGAGACGCGGCCTTCACAAAGGAAAAACGCCATGAAGCATCTGATCGCTGTACTTGCAATCGCAGCCGCGCTCCTCACCGCGCAGGTCGCATCGGCAACGCCAATCAGCAACAATTCCGAAGTGGTCGTCACGGGTTGCACAGTCAACGGAGTGAATTACCCCGTAGACGGATATTTCAATGTCTGGGGCGTTAACGCGTACGGGCAGTGGGCCATTATCGGCCATCTGTTCGCCACGGCGAACGGTTGGGCGGTCGTGAGCAACGGGCTTACCTACGGGGCCGCCTGCTATTGACTTAAGCCAAGATGGTCCGAAGAAAGGACCTCGCACCCCGGGCCGGGCAGTCCAACAACTGTCCGGCCTTGCCTTTGTGAAAGCACCTAAGACGGTCTGTTGTAAATGGGTCAACGATCCGCTTTCGCAATTAGACGGAAATTTGACGAACACCCCTGGCACAAGTCCGAAGCTGTCTCCGCTTTACAAGATGAAGGCAATACCAACGGCCTTCAACTAAGGAGACTTGTCATGAAGCGAATTACATCGACCGCGCTTTTTACCCTTGTCGTTCTCATCACCGCGGCCCTCGTGGCCGGGACAGGAGCCATGGCGCAGGGTCACGCCGTACGCGCGACCGTGCCCTTCGACTTCACCGTAGGCGACAAGCTGCTTCCCGCCGGAAACTATGAGATATGGTCGCCCTCGACGGACACGATCGAGGTTCAGAACCGCGACAGGCACGTAACGATGCTGGTCACGACCACCTACGATAGCCACGAATCCCGCAACAGCACGCTGGTCTTCGATAAGTACGGCGACCAGTACTTCCTCAGCGAGATCCTCTGCCGGTCGGCAGCCATGAACGTGAGCGTCCACCCGTCCAAGGCCGAGCAGCACGCCCGCATGCAGCAAGCCGCATTGCACAACGCGAGCCAGGTCTATGTAGCGACGAAATAACTGAAAAAGGCTTACTGACTAAAACGAACTCGGGGACAACAGTCTCCGGGTTAATTGCCTAAGTCTGTTGAGAGTCTTACTAGGGACCATCAAGTGGTGCCTTCTGAACATCCCTTCGAACAATCGTCCTTAATGCATATTGTATCGAAATAAAAAGTGTTATTGTCAGTGTCAAAGAATGTCAAGACAAACTGAGTATCGTCCTGCAAGGGTCTAAAGGGGCCAATCATGTTTCCTATGGGAAAATATCCTGACGGAATGTCGGGCTGGAAAATACCAGCGGAGGCTGATGCATCAAGAAAGCCGTCAGCCTCAAATAGAATAAACAAAATGTCGTCGAACTCCAGACAATCCTCATGTAAGCGCGTCCCCTGGCCCTCGATGATGATCGTTGTTGAGGGGGGCAACGGAACCTTGCCCATAAATGCTCTCCTTTCTCGCTAACGTAGTTAGATCGAAAAATATCTGGTCATCATTTGCGTGTTCTAAAGTCGGGGTCCCTAAGCACTCCTTGTATCTCCGGATCCTCATTGAGTTGCCCTTTGCTCAATCCCTGTTCCAATGCTTCTTCGAGATACCTGACGGCTTCTTTTCGATTACCTAATAGCTCATAGGCATCGGCGACTTGGGAGAGAACATACTGATTTCGCTGGGGCAATGCAAGGGAAATGTGAATGCATTCGAGAGCTTTTTCTCTCAAGCCGTTCTTAGCGTATAGCGCAGCAAGTGTTGCCTGCCCCAATGAGAACTGAGGATTCATCTTGACGGCACGTTCAAGGATCTCGATTGTCTTTTTGCGAGATCCATTCGCCCGCTCACCATCGTTTAACCATTCGTAAGCTGCTGTAAGGTTATCCCAGACGTCATAGCTTTGGTCGTTGAGTTTCAGTGCCGACAGGCTTGCGGCGACGGACTCACGAAATCTGTGCTGTTGTGCATATAGAAACCCAAGGTTGGCATAAGCGCCGAACGTTGGATTCAATGCTATCGATTTCTTGAGAGCCTTCTCTGCCTCATCCAGCATTTTGGGATCGTCGAAGTCCATGTATGTCATCCCCAGATTTGCGTAAGGCCAGGAATTGTCTGGTGTCAGCTCCAGTGCGCGTTTAAATTGGGCTATTGCGTCGTGTGGACGGCCGATGCTTTCATAGAAGATGCCTAGATCGTTATATCCTTTCCAGTCAATTGGGCGAAGAGCTATGGCTTTCAGGTAGGCTGCCTCGGCTTCGTTGTTACGTCCAGCGTTTCTATAAGAGTCTGCCATTCCTGCAATGGCCTCCGCATCTCTGGGATCGATACTCGTTGCACGCTGGAACTCTTCAATAGCTAAGTCATGATTTCCGGTTAGTTCATGGATTTGGCCAAGCGCCACATAGGTTGATGGAAGTTGATCATCCAATTCGGCTGCTTGCTTGCCATACGCCTCTGCCAGTTGAAGCGATTGAGGATTCGAATCCAGTCTGTATTTCATTATGTAGACTTGTGCTAGTCGAGCGTAGGCCAGTGCGAAATGAGGATCAGTTCTTACGGCTTTCTGGAGCGCCCCAATAGCCAACTCGATATTGCCAGATTTGTCATGCCTCTGGTAAAAGCCAAGCCCGGCGAGATAATCTTCGTAGGCGGCGTGAGTTACTGCCCCGTTATTACCTTGGACCCGAGCATCTCTCATCGAGACATTCATTAGTCTTCCTAGCCGCGTCACAGCTTCATCTTCCAGCTCGGCTAGGTCGCCATTTTGGTTATCTACATCCGCATATCCGATCTCCTTCATCTTCTTGGGGTCGACAAGGGTCAGTTTCAGATATGCCGCCTGACCGCTGCGCTCAAAGCTCCCCTGCACCACAATCGTCGCGCCAAACTCCCTCAATGCTGAAGAAGCATCCTTCACTTTTCGCGCTCGGACTTCGCTCGCGGGAACGACCCATAGAGTCTGATTAACGGCGTCTAGATTTGATAGCTTCCCAGTCAGCGAATCCATAAGTCCATCGCCCAGAGCCTGAGTCTGGGGGTCGTTCCCCGTAATTTCAAACGGCAGCAAGGCAATGTGCTTTTCGCGGCTGGAGAATAAAATCCCTTCCACGCGCTCGCGAATCGCAGGCACTAAAAGTAACCCGGAGGTAAGTGCGACTATGGCGAAAAATGAGGCAGCTATCCGCAACCACGTCCGGCGAAGCCTTGCTGGCAGCCGATCCTCTATCTCCTCAGCAACGATCTTCACCGACCCATATCTCTTCTTCGGGTCAAATTCCAGGCAGCGGCAGATGATCTCGTCGCAGCGGTGCGGCAGTCCCTTCTGGGTCGATGACGGAGCAGGCGGGCGCTGGCCTCTCCGGATCGCGGCCTGAAGAATTGTGCCCGATGGGAAAGGATGCCTGCCGGTCGCCAGCTCGTACATCACCACGCCGAGAGCAAAAATATCCGCCGCCGGAGTCAGTGGATCGCCGGCGAACTGCTCCGGAGCCATGTAGTCGATAGTGCCGGCCACACCGTGTACAGCCGAGGCGTCGGTCGCCGTCTCCGACGTGGGCGTCGTCACTTCGTGCGCCAGCCCAAAGTCCATGACCACAGCCTGGACCGTGCCCTTGCGGTTCGCGAGCATGACATTCCGGCTCTTCAGGTCTCGATGAATGATCCCCGCCGCGTGCATCACCCGCAGGCCCTCGCAGATCTCAAGCGCGATGGTTTTTACTTCGCGCCAGGGCAGCGGTCCGGACTCGCGAATCTTGTCGGTGAGTGTTATGCCCTCAAGAAACTCCATCGTCAGGAATGCCGTCCGCCTGGCGGAATCCGTCGGCGGGTGAAAGGCGTGAATACGGCAGACATGGGGCCCGCTGATCCTTTGCGCCAGCAGCACCTCCTTCTTGAAGTGCGCCAGCGTCCGGGGATTGCACGCAATCTCCGGACGGATTGTCTTCAGCGCGATGCGATGGCCTAGTTCCAGATCGATCGCTTCGTACACATCTCCCATGCCGCCGCTGCCGATCAGGCGAACGATGTGGAACTGATTGGACACCAGCTCGCCTTCTGGAAAAGCCGGCTTTGCCGGAGAGAACAAGTTGTGAAAATCCACAATCGGCCCGTCCCCCCTGCTGATCGACTCGTCATTGGCGCGCACCAGGCGGATCAGAGCGTCCCGCAGTTCGAGGTCATCGCCGCAGACCTCATCGATGTACCTGGCACGCTGCTCTTCGGGCTGCTGCATGGCAGCCCCGAAAAAGGGCTTGAGTCGTTCCCATCCCTCGGGCGTTTCCCAAAGCTCCGGGATCATGGATTTTTCGACATTTGGAGCTTTAGCCATGCGCGCGCCATCTCCCAGTCGCGCTTCACTGTCCGGTCGGAGGCATCGAGAACGTGAGCGATCTCTGCGAAGGTCATCCCGCCGAAGAAATGCAGCTCCACCACGCGGGCTTGCCGCTCATCGAGCTTGGCCAGCTTCTCGAGAGCCTCGTGCAGGGCCAGTACGTCGACTGTTTTGTCATCCGTCGAGGCCAGTCGCTCGTCGAGCGTCACCTGGTGCTGGACCCCTCCCCGCTTGGCCGCCTTACGCGCCCGGGCATGATCGACAAGGATGTGATGCATCAGCTGCGCCGCCGTGGCGAAGAAATGCGCCCGGTCCTGCCACGATGCGCCCGGCTCAGCCATCAGCCGCATGTATGCTTCGTTGACGAGTGCCGTCGGTTGCAGGGTATGGTTCACCCGCTCGGCTCGCATGTACTTGCGGGCCAGACGTCGCAGTTCGCCGTAAACCTGGGTCAACAGCTCGGCCTCGGCCTCCCGGTTTCCGTGGCTCACTTCGACGAGTAGTTGACTGATCGAATGATCGGGGTGGGGGGCCGGCGATCTGTCCATGCCTGTAACCCTCGTGTGCCGAGGATTATAGCGCGGATTCGTTCGGCCATCGCCCGAATTTCAGACCCGCTGCAATGCCCTCTCGTGAAACACGCAGGTGGACCTCGATGCCCGCTTCGCAGCCATCCAGGTCCGTGCAACAGATCCCAGCGCGAAGATCGCGTTTCCGACGCGCGGCACGCCATCCGCAGTTGCTGTGAATGAGCAACAGCAAAGAACGGGCCTTCTATGCAGCCCAGTAAAGGCGGTATCAATGTCTGAGTGGGGCTGGTAGCAGTGAAGGATGTCAGATGTTATCCGGCCGAGCATCAGCGGCCGCCCGCTGGCCCTTCCGTGAGCTCGTCGCCGGAGAGCTCGGCCTGGCGTATGCCATGACTTGCGTGGCGGGCGCTTTGCGCGTCGATGTGAATCCACTCGTGGATGGCTATGCGCGAGATGGCCCGCGCCATGGCCTCTCTTCGCTGGTCGTCATTCATGCCCAGGGTCGTCGGATTCAGAAATTTGACGAGCCGTTCGCAATTGATATACACAAAGGGCTGAATCTCACCGGAGACATCCAGCACCCATCCGAGAGGGCCGGGCCGCACCGGCTGATACGCCTGCTGCACCACATCGCAGCGGCCGATAAGATGCACCTCGATGATCTTTCCGAATTCCTGCCCCTCACGCATGCTGCTGGCGCGGATCGGCTCGGCGTCGGCAGGCAGCGGATAATCGCTCTCCTCCTGCACTACCTCGTTGTGGAAGGCCACCACCAGGGAGGGCCACACCGCATCCTCAACCTGGGGGTCGGCGTAAAACACCACCGCCGTCCCGTCCTGATTCGAGCCCTGCGCGGCCGACACCCGGGGGAAGATGAGAACGGGAACCATCAGCAGAAGAGAAACGATGTTGAGTCGGGCTGCAAATCCAGTCCAGCAACGCGATTTCACATCGAAGAGTGTCACTCCGTTCACCAGCATGTGTCCAACTAAATCTTATACGTCACATAAAAATTTGTGATGAGCGGAACACTTCCGTGGATGGCCGGCCATTTGAGCGGCGGCTGCAAATCCTTCCTTATATGAGCCTGTAAAGCGGACAGCGCTGGTCCGCTGCCATCCCTGCGGAGCATTCCCGGCAAAAGAAAAGGGCGGACGGAGTTTCCTCCGCCCGCCCCGGGAGCTGCCCGGTTTGTCTCGCTACTGCTTCCCGGCCGCCGGTTCCGCCGCGCCCGGAAAGACCCCGGGCAGCGGCTTCGTCTGCTGCTGGTGCAGTTCGGGATGCGGCAGCGGTTTGCGGGGCAGCATTTGATCGCGCATGGCGGCGTTGTAGACGAAGATCGCTTCGACCACTGCCGCCTGCTTCAGGTCGCCCGGCTGCAACCGCTCATAGACGTCCTGGTTGGAGTGGTGGGTGCGGCTCTCGTAATCCAGTTCGTCCTGAATGAACTGGAATCCCGGAATCCCGACGGCGTCGAACGACAGATGATCGGTCCCGCCGGTGTTCCGCATAGTGATTGTGGTTACCCCAAGGTCCTTCAGCGGTGCCATCCACTGTTCAAAGATCGGCACAACCGCCGCATTTTCCTGCGTGTAGATGCCGCGGATCATGCCCGACCCGTTGTCCACGTTGAAGTACCCGGAGATCAGCTTCTGGTCCGGCTTCAGCTCCAGCGGCCCCGTCTGCCGTATAAACTCCGGCAACATCTGCTGCTCGGGAGTGTTCAAAGGAGGCGCGTAGCCAAAGTGCTCCTTCACATAGCCCCGCGACCCGAAGAGCCCCTGCTCCTCACCCGTCCACAGTGCAACCCGGATGGTGCGACGCGGCTGGACATTCAGGGCCTTGAGAATGCGCATCACCTCCATGGCCACGATCGTGCCCGCGCCGTTGTCGGTCGCGCCGGTGCCGGCGATCCAGCTGTCGAGGTGGCCGCCCACCATCACCACCTGGTCTTTCAGGTTTGGGTCGGTTCCCGGAATTTCGGCGATAGTGTCGTATCCGTGCTCGTGGTCCCCGGTAAATTTGGTCTCGACATCCATTTCGATGGTTACGGGAACGTGCGCCTGCAGCAGGCGGTAGACGCGTCCGTAGCTCTCGATGGCCATTACCACTACCGGAACCTTCACCGCCGTCTCGCGCTTGTAAGGAACCCGCCCCAATGCCGCGCCATTGTCATCGAAGATCGTTCCGCCCGACCCGCCGCCGTTCTTGCCATCCCGGCTTGGCCGGATCACCGCCGCCGCTTTCTCATCGGCCAGGAACTGCGCAATCTTGTCCACCATCCGCACGCGCTGCAGATACGCCTTGATGCGCGCCTGCATGTCCGCGCCGGCCCGGTCGTTCACCGGATACTGCGCCAGCTCGTCAAGTTCCTTCTCCGTGTAGCGGTCGAAGAGAGCCTTGTCGACCGGAGGCACCGCGCGCATCTCGCCCAGCAGCACAATCTTCCCGGCCAGCTTGCCCCGGTACTGGTCGAAATCCTTGTCATCCTGGATATTCACCCACACCGCTTCGCCGCTTACCGGCCCATTCGTCGCAGGAGACCACGGCGTTGCCTGCGCGATAAACACCGCCGTGTCCGGCGACGTCATTCGCACCCAGGTATTCAGCTGCTGCCAGCCCATGCCGAACTCGCCCCAGTCGTCCAGATGCGCATTCACGCAGCCCATCGCCGTGAGCTGGTCGCGCGTCCACGCATTGGCCTTGGCCAGGTTCGGAGACCCCGTCAGCCGCGGCCCGATATCGTCCGCCAGCGCCGAGGCATACTCCATGATGTGGGAGTGCTGCAGGCCCTCCTCGCGAATGCGCGCATACATGCCGTAGTCGATTTTCTCGACCGCAGGTTGCGGCTGCTCCCATGCCGGAACTTCGGCTTCGGGCGCTGTTGTTTTCTTCTCGGCATTGTCCGCCGCAAAGACGGGAATCGCCGCCGCCAGCAGCAGGCAGGTGAGTGGACGGAGTAGTCGGGTTTGCATTTAGTTGGTGTTGCCTCCTGAAAATTTCCGGGAAACGGGAGAATACCACGATCGTCTCGCCGCGGCGGCGCTGGGCGGGCAAAGAGAGACGTCTGACCTGTTACTAAAGGCGAACGAACTATGCCTTGCCGGTATTCTTTTTCAAAATCGCGCCAAGTACCCACAGGACCGACAGCAGGCGCAGCAGGCGGAGCCACAAGCTGCCTTCGTTCGGATGCGGAAGGCCCAGGGTAAACGCATACGAGCATCCCTGGATCAGGAAGAACGCCGCAAAGGCCAGGAACAGCGAGTCGCGGGTGTCCCTCCAGAAGCGAACGAAAAACAGGGCGCCGACAGCCGAACACGCCGCAATGAAGCCCAGCAGGAAAATATCTGCGAGCGGATGTAGGATGCCGCTCATTGGCTCTCCCAGATGAGGCCGTAGAGCAGCAGCGCCATGGAAATCGAGGTGCTGAGAAGCCGGTAGGTGAACAGATCGATTTGGGGCAGTACCTGCAGGTCGATCAGCGCCAGCAGGCTGGAGACGGTAAGTCCGGCGAAGCACAGGCCGCTCCATAAGAGCAGTCTTCTTCGCACTCTCGCAAAAGCCCGCAGTAGGAGAATGGCGCAGAGCAGCGTTGTGAGGCAGGTAAGGATATGGAGCGCAGACATCATTATTCCTGCTCCTTTTTGAAGCGAAAGGCTCGCGCAAACTCGCGAATTGCCGAAGACGCCTTCGAATGTATCATCGTCGAAATCCGCACCAGATCATGTCGGTAGGCCGCATCGACCTGCCGCATCATCTCGTCCTGCTCGTCTGAGCCTGTGCAGTAGGAATACTTCAGGGGAGAGCTTCGCGATTCTGCGATCAGATGCAATCGCACAAGGTCCCGCAGCACATCGCTCACCTTCTCTTTCGCGATGTAGAGACGCGACGCAAGCTCATCCCGCGTCCAGGCGACTGGACGGCTGTTCCACAGCAGGATCAGGGCCTCCAGGTGCGGCACACTGTCGATGTTTTTGAGGATGAACTCATAGGCATCCATCCCGTTCTGCGGATTCTTCTCGGTCATTGACAGGAATGCAAGCTGAGGGGGACATCGATAGCGATGCCCTCGCGCCGATTTTAGTTGCTTTCCGGGATTCCGTAGAGATGGTCAGCCAGAACTGCCTTGTCGCAGCCCTTTGCATTCTGTCCTCGCGGCTGTAGCATCAGGCATCGCCCAGTCAAGATCGCCGATGCACGAGACAGAAACCAAACCGCGCCCGGCGGCACCGTCGCGTTCGCATAATTTCCTCCGTACCTGCGGACATCTCTTCGTCTACGCGGTACTGCTCGCGATTGCTCTCTGGGCGGTGGCTGCGCTTTGCTTCGACGTGCGCATTGCGCGGCTGCGAACTCCGTGTGTCGTTATATATCTGCTCGCCCTGGTCGCAGTCTTCGTGTTGTTCAAGACCTTCTGGAGACGCATCCTCGGGTTGCTTGCCTGCTCGATGATCGTCATGCTCTGGTGGTTCTCGCTCAAGCCATCCAACAATGAAAACTGGCAGGCGGACGTCTCGCGCACCGCCCATGCCGAGGTCCAGGGCAACCTCGTCACTATTCACGATCTCCGCAACTGCGACTACCGCGCCGAGTTCGACTATACCTGCCAGTGGGAGACGATGCAGGTCAATCTCAACGACATCCGCGGCCTCGACCTGTTTGTCGACTACTGGGGATCGCCCTGGATCGCCCACACCATCCTGAGCTTCGACTTTGGTAACGGCGACCACGTCCCCTTTTCGATTGAGGCTCGCAAGCAGGTCGGCCAAAGCTACTCCGCCATCCGCGGATTTTTTCGCCAGTTCACACTCATCACCGTTGTCAGCACCGAACGCGACGTCGTTCGGCTGCGTACTAACTATCGCAAGGACGAGGACCTCTACCTCTACCACACCACCGCGACGCTGCCTTTCGCGCGCGCTCTTTTCCTCAACTACATCTCGCTGGCCAACGACCTGCACGACCACCCGAGCTGGTACA
>Ga0335074_10002755_pt1 | contig 23935 bp, 19 predicted proteins | sample Lox_Sample_23_FD_206715 | JGI IMG/M metagenome (GOLD analysis project Ga0335074, IMG submission 206715) | Soil microbial communities from Loxahatchee National Wildlife Refuge, Florida, United States - Lox_Sample_2.3 | ecosystem: Environmental > Terrestrial > Soil > Wetlands | place: USA... | reverse complement strand
CTCGAGCGAACAGGTGCCGAGAAATACTTGTACCGCGTCGTTGAAGACGTAGATACCCGGCCGCAGCTCGTTCACGACGCCCTGGAGGCTGTGAAGTGCCGTCGGCGTAGACCCGCCGCTGCGGACAGCGACCTCGTGGCCTGCCGCGGCGAGCCTGCTGGCCGCATGTTCGAGGGCGTCAGACTCGTCCTTGGCAGCGAGCGCAGCCATGCCCGGCTCATAACCATGGCCCGGGAACGTGAAGACCCCGGCAACTGTTAGCCCTTTTCTGGCAGCGGCCAAGGCAACCTCGGCTGCGGCCTCGGGCATCACGCCGCTGCGGTGGTGGCCACAGTCCACCTCGACCAGCACCTCGAGGCGGGCCGTACCAACGGCCTCGGAAAGGGCAACGGCGGCTTCAGCGGAGTCGATGCCCACACGCAACCGGGCACGTTCGGCCAAGGCGGCCAATCGCTGTTTCTTGCCGGTACCGGGCCAGAAGGGGTAAGCGATGAAAAGGTCGAGGAAGCCGGCGTCAGCAAAGGTCTCGGCTTCCCCAAGAGTGGCCACTGTTAGGCCAGCGGCGCCCGCAGCTAGCTGGCGCGCTGCCACTTCGAGCGTCTTGTGGGTCTTGGCGTGCGGGCGCATCACGACCCCAGCGGCGCCAGCGCGCTCGGCCATCGATGTTATGTTGCGCTCGAGCCTTGCCACGTCGACGAGCAAAGATGGTGTTGGCACATCGTCTTGGATGGGCATCTCGCCATGGTCGCGCGGCGGCGGCCTGGAGACTCGGCCCGACGCCGGGCTCGGAGCGCCCTTCATTGGCCTCAGCTCGGTCGGGAGAACGCTTTTACCCTGAACGGTGGCGCAAATACTTCACGTTGCTTCACGTTGCCCTCTTGCCGTCTCCGGTCGCGTCCCGCCTTTGCCTTCCCGCCTTTCCCTTCCCGCCTTTGCCTTCTCGGCTCCCTTCATCGGCGCACCGGCAACGACGGGTTTACCCCAGACCTATATGACCTTGTGGGTGAAGAGCATTTGTGCGCCTGAGCCCGTGCCACGCTAGAGTCTGGCGCGTGCAGGAAGGGGGCCCCTGCGGGAGAGAGGTTGGGTAGTGGCCGAGAAAAGGAGTGTGCTAACTGGCGCCGGTACGTCAACAGGGTTCGGCCACGGCGAGCCCGGCCACGACGGTCCCGCGAGCTCAGAGCACTACGAACCCTTCCGGGTAGAGCATCGGGGGACTGAGCTCATCCCGGCATCGGATAGGCACATGAGCCCAGTGGGGCTTTTCTGGTTGTGGGCGGGAGCGATCTGGAACATCGAGTTCGTCGTGTACGGGGCCCTTATCTTGTCCTTCGGGATCTCCTACCTCCAGGCTGTAAGTGCGATCATTGTTGGCAACCTGGTATACGTCTTCTTGGGCTGGGCCAGCCTCCCAGGTCCCGAGACCGGCACCACGGCGTTCATGGTGAGCCGGGCCCCCTTCGGTCGTAACGGCAACAGGGCACCTTCCCTGTTCAACTGGATGACTCAAGTCGGCTTTGAGATCGAGGGGATCGTACTGGTGGTCCTCATCGTCGAGGCGATGTTCTCCCATGAAGGGGTCCACATTGACAGCGCGGCAAAGGCCGCGGTGATAGTGCTCGCCGTGGCGGTCCAGTTCATTTTGCCGTTCCTTGGCCACGCCACCATCACCAAAGTGCTCCGGTTCCTGTCGTACGTGTTCATCCTCGTGTTCGCGATCATGGCGGTGCTCGTTATCCCCCATGCCCACCCGAGCCATCTCCAGCACCCCAAGGGGTTCACAGACTCATGGTGGCTGTGGACGACAGGCCTTGTGCTCATTATCTCCGCCGGGGGCCTGGGGTGGACGGAGAACGCCGCTGACTACTCTCGCTACCTTCCTGCCAGCACACCCAAGGCGAAGACATTTTGGGCGGCAACCCTCGGAGGGGCAATCCCGTCGGTCCTCCTCGAGCTCCTGGGCGCCACCGCCTACCTGATCAGCCCGTCCGCTGCAGCCGCGACCGGCGTGCCGGCCTCGTTCGCGAGCTGGTTCTTTTGGCCTTTCCTCATTCTTGCCCTCCCCCAGCTGTTCTGCATCAACACCATCGACTTGTACTCCTCGGGGGTCACTCTTCAAGCTCTCGGGTTACCCGTCAAGCGGTGGGTGTGCGTCCTGATCGACACCATCATTTGCGGCGGCGTTACGGCCCTCGTGATCTTCAAGGGCCACTTCTATAATGACCTGTCCGGGTTCCTCGATTACATAGTGGTCTGGTTGGGCCCATGGTTCGGGATCGTGATGGTCGACTACCTGCTCCGGCGGGGGCGCTACGACACCACCTCATTGGCTACCAAGCGGGGCGGGGTCTATTGGCGCCAAGGCGGGGTCAATTGGAGAGCTATTACAGCGTTGGGCTTGGGCATGTTCGCGGCGATGATGTGGGTTGACGCGGCTTTTTACTTTCCCGCCTACACGTCGTTCCTCTCGAACCGCACGCACGGAGCGGACTTCAGCTGGCTGCTCGGCCTCGTTGTTGGCGCCCTCGCTTACTATGTCCTCTCCCGGCGCTCTGTGGCGGCCGAACGGGCCCAAACGCTAGCGCGCGCCGAGCCCTGAAAGATCTCCCCTCTCCGGTGCCGTGCGAGGTACCCTCGCCAATCGAAGGGGCTTTTTACTGTCCGGTCAGCTCAGCCCCATTTGGTGCTCGATTATTTCCACGCGCCGACGCAGTTCTTCCACCTCGGCTTGGAGGGAGCGGGCTTGCTCGAGCTGGCGGCGGGACCGGGACGAGCCGAGGGCTCGGTCCACCACTGGCTCGAGAGGGACGATGCGCTGAGGGCCGTGGAGGCCAGCGATCATTTTGGAGGGGATGAGCCCCCCGCGGTACCAAGACCTGAGCGTCGAACGAGAGACGCCGGTCGCGCCTGCGGCCTCCTCGAGGGTGACCCAGCCTTCTTCGATGGGCTGAGCGGCGAGCTCGCCGAGCATGCGGTCCCAATCATTGGCCGGGGCGCCTGCTGTGGGATCGCCCACGCCAGAACCTGCACTATCTCCTGCCGTCACCCTCAACGACCCTATCATCTGATAGTGACTTGACATGGTCAGTATCATGAGACCATGTTCGAGAGGTTCACGGACCGGGCCCGCCGTGTGATCGTCCTTGCCCAAGACAGCGCCCGGGAGATGGGCCACGAACAGATCAAGCCCGCGCATTTCCTAGTCGCTTTGACAGATGGGGACGGGGTCGCCGCCATGGCGATGGACCGAAGTGGTGTTGACCCCACCGCTCTTCGCGAAAGGGTGGCGGCGCGCTTCGAGAGCAAGCCTTCAGCGAGGAAAATGAACAAGATCCCCTTCAGCCTGGAGGCCAAGAAAGCCATCGAACAATCATTGCGGGCAGCTCTTGGGCTTGGCCACAACTACATCGGTACCGAGCACCTCTTCCTCGGGGTGCAGAGCGAGTCCGAGCGTCGAGGCGAGGCACTCGACGAACTGCTCGGAGCGAGCGTCGCCGATGTGCGCGACCGGGTTATGCAAATTCTCGCCGACCCGAAGCAAGCTGCCTTGCCGCGCTCACCAGCGCTTCGGTCAGCCATGAGTGCCGCCGCCCGGCAAGCCGGCCGAGCTCCGCTGACGACGGGCCACTTGCTGGCCGCCATGACCGCTGATACGGGCACCCAGGCCGCCAGAGCGCTCGCGACTCTGGGTGTAAGTGGTGACGCGGTCGCCGCCGCGCTCCTGGAGGTACCTTTGGCCGAAACAAGTGACGCCACCCCCGCCGCGCAAAGCATTGCCATCACAGTCGGCGAGACCACGACGCTCATCAGCGACCCAGACGTTGCCGCAACCCTTCGCCAGCTCGATGCCGACCAGCTCCGAGAGCTCATCAAAAAGGCCATTGGGCCTGCCAGCCCCGGTCAAGCAGCGGGGTAACAGGGAAACCCCCAGTTTTCAGGGAGCGGCCCTGAGCCTGAAATCGGCTCCTGCGGGGTCGGTGGCAAGTGCCAATACGCCATAGGGGGTCTTATCGGGCCCTCGCTTCAGTGAACCGCCCAGCGACTTGGTTGCCTCGATGGCTGCTGGGACGTCGTTGACATGCCAGTAGATGTCCCAGTGGCCCCCACCTTCGGCGCTCCATGTTGTGGGGCCCATGATCCCGCCGAAGTCTTCGTCCGAACCGGGGCTGCGGAACCTGGAGTAAAGGTACTCATCGGTGCCAGGCACGTCGCCGACCTCGTAGCCGAACAGGTCGGAGTAGAACCCTACGGCTCTGGCGTGGTCAGGTGTGTGGAGCTCGAACCAGCTGGGCGCGGAAGCCTCGCCCATGACATGAAACCCGTCGAACGTGCCAGGCTGCCATAAACCGAACACCGTGCCCATGGGGTCGGTGACAACGGCCTGGACGCCCAGGTCTGCGACCGGCGCGGCACCCATCTGGACCGTTGCTCCCGTCGCCCCCGCTTCCTTGAGGGTTGCAGCGATGTCATTGGTGCAGAAGTACGGCTTCCAGGTGTTGTTCGCTTTCAGCTCTCCCATCGAGCCCATCCCGCCGGCGACGGGCGCCCCTTGGCGGTTGAACATCCAATAGCCGCCGAACTCAGGGGAGGGCGCTAGTGCCTCCCAGCCGAACAGCTGGCTGTAGAAGCGCCGGCTGCCTTCTACGTCAGTCGTCCACAGGTCGGCCCAGCAAGGCGTTCCGTGGGGTGTTGAGCCTCGAGTCGTCATCGTTGTGCTCCTTTGTGTTCGAGTGCCCCGTCCGGTTGGGCGTTTTGAAAGTCTGACGACGGCTCGAGGCCGAGATAATCGGTAGGCGAGTGGTCCTTGGCTCTTCGGCCTGAGGCCCCGGTCGCCGCCGGCGTGGGCCGAGGAACAGATCGTGGCGCAAACAATGCAACCAGACGCTAGGTCGGCCGAAATGCTTGACTAATTACAGTGACCAAGGAGCTTCGGTTAAACTCACAGGTCACGAGCCACCGCACTAACCATCTTTGCCAGTACTCCCATTGAAATTGGTAATTTCAAGCGCCTTGCTATATAATTGTGCGTGTACCACCGGGACGCTCGGTTTATTGGCTTGGGGCTCGCAATTGCGTTCATGGCGTCGGTGGGACTGCTTTTGTTGGGCTTTCTCTCTTTGAGCCTTGTTTTGACCATAGTTGGCGGGAGCGTTCTTTGTCTCGCCGCCGTGCTCGGGGCTGTAGCAGCAGTCCAAATGCCGCGGCCGCCGCGCCTGCCCCCCGATTGTTTCGGCGGGCTGGAGGTGAGCCACCTGAGCGTCAGGGCCGTCTTCAGGCTTGACCGGGACGTGCTTGCCTACTTCAACGTTCCCGCTCCGGGAGAGGGCCAAGAGCACCAGGGGTACTTGTTCTTTATGTGGAGCTGCTCGACGGCGCGGACGGCGGCACGATTTGCCGAGCAGCTGACGGACTGGCAATCGGCGGGCGCCGCGCTCAAGGTTCAGGTCGAACCGCCGCGCCGTGGATCCGCAGTCCTCCTTGACGATGCGGACCGAGCGTTGCCTCTGCCCGGCCTGAGCCCGACGGCTCGGCCATGGGCTGCTTGAGCACAGCGGACCAAGGTCCCTGGCGCGGCAGGCCGGAGATGGCGCACCATGTCAGGTGAAGATGAACGCTTTGGTCGTTTACGAGAGCATGTTCGGGAACACCCGTGCGATCGCGAGGGCCATCGGCGAGGGCATCGCAGGTTCGGGGAGCGGCATCGAGGCGATGGCCCGCAATGTGGCAGACACCGACCCCGACGCTCTCGAAGTCGACCTCCTGGTGGTTGGCGGGCCAACTCATATGCGGAGGATGACTTCTCCCCGGACGCGGGAAATGCGGGCCCGCTCAGGCGCCAAGGCGCCCGGTTCTTGGGCGACTGATAAGGAGCACTGGGAAAGCGCCGTCCTCGTCGGGGTCCGAGAATGGCTTGCGCGCCTCCCGAGAGCGCCTGAGGGTGGCCAGGCGGCGGCCTTTGATACTCGCCTTGCTTATGTGCCGGTAGTAGGCGCCGGTCCTCAGATCGTCCTCGGCCTACGTTCGCGGGGGTACCGCGTCGACGAGCGCCCGCGGTGCTTCTTTGTCGAGAGCCCCCAGGGCCCGCTGCGGCCGGGCGAGCACGAGCGCGCCGTGGCCTGGGGCGCCGCTCTCGGGCTCAGGTTGTCGCAGAAGTTCCTCCCAAGCGCTTAGGCCCTCTGGGACCTAGGTCCCAGAGGAGAGCCAACATTCAGCTCTTATTTCAACCTCACCACAGAAGTGAGGATATTCAAGTGAAACTGTGGGCGAACGAGGAGCCGGGCCAGTGAAACCGGGCGCTCCACATGATGAGCAACAAAGCCCTGCCGTCGGAGCAGCTCGTGGCCCCCTTCGGCTGCTGCTTTGCGTAGACGAGAAATCGACCATTGCCGACCTCGTTGCCTACGCTGCGAGGGCTGCCATTGAGCGCCAAGCGGAGGTCCGGGTCGTGCACGTCGTGGATTACGCGTTCCCAACGGGGCTCACAGGCGAGACCGTACGACACGCGCGCAGCCTTCTTGACGAAACAGTCTTCGAACTCCAGATGGCGGGGCTGGGCGGGGAGGCTGTGCTCAGGCAGTGCAGTCGCAAACAGACCGCGGCGGCCCTCGTCGCAGAGGCGAGGACCTTTGATGCCGACCGTATCATCCTCGGGGCACGGAGGAAACGCCTCCTCGGTTGCCGCGTGCGCGAGCGCGTCTTGCGCCGCGCCGGGCCGAAAGCCGTCGTGGCCCCCCATGTCGCCCAGAAAGAAGGCAACCCCGTCGAGCCTGGGTGCAGGCACGTTCTCAGGAAGATGTTCCGCCGCTCGCTCTAGCCTCGCCGATCCAGTTGAATAAGTAGTGTGAAGGTTGCAGTTATCGGTATGGGCCGGATGGGGGCAGCCTTGGCGAGGCGCCTCCTCCAGGGGGGCCATGAGGTCGTTATTTGGAACAGGACCCCAGGCAAAGCCAATGACGTTGTGGCTGCCGGTGCCCGGGAGGCTCGCTCCCTCCCCGGTGCAGCCGATGGCGCGGGGCTCGTGCTGACCAGCCTTTCCGACGACGCCGCGGTGCGGTCCGTGGCTCTCGGCGACAGCGGTTTGCAAAAGCACCTGCCCGACGGCGCCACCTACATCGAGACGTCCACGGTTTCTCCGCAGCTGACCGAAGAGCTGGCAGGGCTTTTCGGTTCTTTTGTCGCCATGCCTGTCCTCGGGGGCCCGGCGGCAGTCGGGGAGGGGAGCGCCACCTACCTGGCAGGAGGGACCGAAGAGGCGCTCGGCCGCCTCGAGCCGGTGCTGGCGGCGCTTGGCGGCCCCGTTCGACGGTATGCGTCGCCTGCGCTCGCGAGCACTGCCAAATTGACAGTCAATTTTCTCCTGCTGTCAGGGCTTGTGTCGCTCGTCGAGTCTCTCGCCGTTGGCCGCTCGGGCGGGCTGAGCGACGTACAGCTGCGAGAGCTGCTCGCGGGCGTGATCGCCCCGGGGCTCAGGAACCGCTTCGAAGCTGTCATCGGTGGCCCGTGGTCAGGCTGGTGGACAACGGCATTAGCCGCCAAAGACGCCGGCCTTGCGATCGAGCTTGCCAAAAGCGGCGGTTACGAACTACATGTTGGCTCGGGTGCCCGAGACGCTTACCTGCGTGCGGCCACCGAGGGTTACGCTGGCGAAGACATCGCGGCGGTCCGCCACATTTACGAAAAGTGAAATAACCCTTATTTTTGCTTGCAGGCGAGCACGTGGCGCTCGTGGGCCAGGAGCTGTTCCTTCAGCTCGAGCCCGCCACCGTAGCCTGTAAGGCTCCCGTCTGCGCCGATGACACGGTGGCACGGTATTATCAAGGCGATCGGGTTGCGGTTGTTCGCCATGCCGACCGCACGGCTCGCTTTCGGGTTGCCGGCACGGTTGGCGATCTCGCCATAGCTCCTTGTCTCGCCGAACGGCACTTCGCAGAGCGCGGCCCAGACCCTTCGCTGCCAGGCTGTGCCGGAGGGGGCGAGTGGCAAGTCAAACTCCATGAGCTCGCCGTCAAAATACGCCCGCAACTGGTCCTCGGCTTTTGCGACGCTCGCAGGTTTGTTGCCTCTGTCAGTTCTTTCGAGAAATGTCGCACTTTCGTTGTCACTCGGTAGACGCAAAAAATGCAAGGCGTCGTCGTCACCAGAAAGGGCGAGGCGCCCGACGGGCGTTCTCACTGGCCACCATTGGTCCTGCCTTTGGGCAATTTGGCGGTTTGTGGCGTTCATGCGACTATTTCCTCCTCTAGCAGTGGGGCTTTTCGTAGTGGGGCACGGTCGAGCGCACCCGACCACAGGTACTGCAGTGCGTAGGAGCGGTAAGGGCGCCAGTTCTCGCAAAGAGCGAGAGCCCCCCTTGGGCTCCCGTCAAGGCCGGCACGTTCGAGCGCGCGGCGGAGCCCAAGGTCACCGGCCGGGAAGGCATCGGGGTCGCGCAGCCCTCGCATCCTTATGTAGGCGACGGTCCACGGCCCGATGCCGTGCAGCCTGAGCAATTGGGTCGAGGCTCTTTCGCGGTCTGCCCCCGGTCGGAGGTCAACCTCGCCGCGGAAGAGCGCCTGGGCCAAGCGGACCAGGCAGCGGCCACGGCTTGCCGGCATTGGGAGCTGCCCGGGCTCGAGCGCCGCGAGCGTCTCGGCTGGCGGGAAAGCTCGGTTGACGCTTCCATCCGAACGGGCCAGCGGGGGGCCATAGCGGGCTGCCAAGGTCCCCGCGAGCGTGCGTGCGCCGGCCACACTGACCTGCTGGCCGAGCACTGCTCTGATCGCGAGCTCGTCGGGGTCGACATGGCCCGGCACGCGCACGCCCGGGTGGCGGGCGACGGCCTCAGCTAGGAGCGGGTCGCGGGCGAGCACTTCTCCAACAGACTCTGGGTCCGCGTCGAGGTCGAACACTTGCCGCACGCGTTTGACGGCCGTCGTCAGGTCGCGCAAGTCGTCGAGGACGAACGTTGCCAGAAGGAAGCGTTCGTCCCCCGCGGGCGTTCTCACATTGGCCATGCCCAAGCCATGGGGTAGGAGCAGCGCCCTGCGGTAGAAGTGAGCGCCAGCTTCCTCGACGCCAGGTACAGCCCGGGCGGCTAAGAAGCCGAACAGTTCCTCTGCCGCAAGGGGCGCTCGGTAAGCGAGCCGTACCGTGATCGCCCCGGGCGTGCTCTCCGCGCCTTGCCGGTGCCCGTGCGCTCGCTCGCGAAGGGCAGTAGGGGGCTCGGCAAAGACGGCTCGGACTGTGTCGTTGAACTGGCGGACGCTCCCGAACCCGGCCGCAAAGGCGACTTCTCCAGCAGGCATAGCGGTTGTCTCGAGCAGCGTTCGCGCCGTTTGAGCGCGTTGGGCGCGGGCGAGGTCCAGCGGCCCGGCACCTAGCTCTGCGGTAAGCAAGCGCCCGAGCTGCCTCGTGGAGTACCCGAGCCTCACGGCGAGGCCCGTCACGCCTTCTCGGTCGACCACGCCGTCAGCGATCGCCCGCATCGCACGGGCAACGACGTCGTCGCGCCTGGCCCATTCGGGTGAGCCGGGCGAGGCATCGGGACGGCACCGCTTGCAGGCTCGAAAGCCCGCTCGCTGCGCAGCCGCAGCAGTCGGGTAGAAACGTACTTTTGAGCGGCCAGGCACGACCGATGCACAGCTCGGCCGGCAGTAGATGCCTGTCGAGGTCACCGCGACGAAGAACCACCCGTCGAACCGTGGGTCCCGGGCCTGGACTGCTCTATAACGGACGTCGTCCTCACTGGCCAGCGTCACTAACTCTTCCCGCATACGCCCACTATGGCCGCTCGGAGAACGTGGTGTTAGCGGGGATCGGACATGTTCCTGGAGCTGTCATCGCCCCGCTATCGCTCCCACCCGGCGCTCGCGAGACAAGCCCCAACCTCCGTTAGCATATGCCAGACAATTGTCAAGGATGTGTGAAGAGGTAATAATGAACTCGTGCAGCATGCTAGAGCGGTCGCGTTGAGCGACCAACGGGGTGTTCGAGACGCCCACCTCGTCCAGTTTTATGCCGACGACGAGGCGTTGGTCGACTTCGTGGCCGAGCAGCTGCGCGCCGCGCTCACATCTGGTGCCCCAGCCCTCGTAGTCGCAAAGCCAGAGCACACAGAGGCGTTTTTTGCCCGCCTGGACGACTTGGGGGTACCGGCCGCCGAGGCTCAGGCAGCCGGACAGCTGCGGGCGCTTGACGCCTCGTCCTTGCTCGCTTCGTTCTTGGTAGACGGGTCGCCTGACGCCGAGCTGTTCGAACAGAACGTCGGTGGCCCGGTACGGCGAGCTCTCGAGGCCGCAGAGAGGACCTGGGTCTTTGGCGAAATGGTGGCACTGCTGTGGGAGCGCGGGCAGGTGAACGCGGCGCTCGAGCTCGAGCGCCTCTGGAACAAGCTGGGCGAGGGCGCCCGGTTTGATTTGCTCTGCTCTTACCCCAGCCGGCTGCTCGCCGAGAGCGAGTCGTTTGACGAGTTCGAGGAAGTTTGCAACTTGCATTCCGAGATCGTCCGCAGTAACCCCCAAGGCGTGTGGAGCTCGGGGCTCGGCGGAGCTTCCATGACGTTCCCCCTCGCCGCCGACGCGCCCCGGGCAGCCCGTCGTTTTGTCGTGTCCACGCTCACGGGTTGGCAAATGGAAGACATTGTTGAGGACGCGGCTTTGGTAGTCACGGAGCTCGCGACAAACGCAGTCCTGCACGCGTCTTCGGGCTTCCGTGTCGTGATCGCTGTTTCGCCAATGTTGGCCCGGATTTCTGTCGTAGATAGCAGCTCTGAAGAGCCCTGGCGCAAAGAAGCCTCGCTCGGTCGCAACTCAGGCCGCGGCCTTGCGTTGGTTTCTGCTCTTGCTGAGCGCTGGGGGACTACTAGTGGCGAGCAAAGTGGCGGCAAAGTCGTCTGGGCGGAGCTGCGCCGCTAGGCGTTGCGGGCCTCCCCCACGTGTCTGCCCCCGTTCCGGGCCCTACTCGTACGTCCTGTAAGCCTCTGCCCGGAAACCCTTCGCCCGCAGGTGAGGCACGACCTCATCGCGATGGGCGGGGTCGCGTGTCTCGAGGGTCAGCACAACCTCGACCTCATTGACAGCAACAGGTGCACCGCTTCGTCGGTGTTCTACGGTCAGCAGGTTGAGGCCCTGTTCGCCCAGGGCAGCGGTCAGTGCGGCGAGTGTGCCCGGCTTGTCTGGGAGCACGACGCGGACCATCAGGTAACGGCCGGCGGCGGTCAAGCCGTGTTCCACGAGGCGCATTAGTAGCAGCGGGTCGACGTTGCCGCCCGAAAGCAAAAGCGCTACCGGTTCGTCCCCGGGCACTGCGCCCGCGAGGAGGGCTGCCAGTGGCGCAGCGCCGGCGGGCTCGACCACCCACTTGCAACGTTCGAGGAGCAGGAGGAGGGCGCGGCTTATTTGCTCCTCATCGACGGTCACGACTTCGTCGACGAGCTTGCGAGTGTGCTCATAGGTGAGCTCCGACACGCAGCGCACGGCTATGCCGTCGGCCATTGTGTCCAGAGTGGGAAGCTCTACCGCGCGGCCTGCGTCCAGTGCAGCGAGCATCGGTGCGGCGCCCCCGGCCTCGACCCCGACAACCCGTGCCCGGCTGCCGGAGCCGCGCAGAGCCGCGGCGACCCCTGCGATGAGGCCTCCACCGCCGATCGGGACGACAACCGCTCCCGCGTCGGGCACCTCGCCCAACAGCTCGAGCCCGATCGTGCCCTGTCCAGCGATGACCAGGGGGTCGTCAAAAGGCGGCACGTAGCACGCCTCCGGCCGCGAGGCATAGAGCTTGGCGGCGAGGATCGCGTCGTCGACGTTGCCAGCTTCGAAGCGGACGTCGGCCCCATACGCACGGGTCGCTTCGACCTTGGGCAGGGAGGCCCCGGCGGGCATGAAAACTGTGGAGCGAAGCCCGCAAAGCGAAGCAGCCAGTGCGACCCCCTGAGCATGGTTGCCCGCTGACGCGGCCACGATCTCGCCCGCAATACCTTCGCCGGCGACCACGGAAATCTTGTTGAAAGCTCCACGGATCTTGAACGACCCCGTTCGCTGGAAAAACTCAGGCTTGACAAAAACCGCCCTCTTTGCGAGTTTGGACAGAGCGCTCGAGTACATCGAAGGCGTCGCCCTGATGACCCCCTCCAGGCGACGTGCAGCTTCGACGATTTCTTCGAGTTCTACCAAGGCAGCCATCGCCGCATACCTTAGGGTGAGGGCACCGCTCTCGCGCACACGTTCCCAGCTTGCGCCCTCGGGGCCTCCCGGTCAAGGCTTTGCCTCTGTGCCGGACCACCAACCGCCTCGACAAGGCGCCGCTCGTCGCGGCGCAACGATCGCCGACGATGGCATCGCTCGTTGCCCATGGGGCACCCAGCCTCGCGAGTACCGCGAGTACCACGATCAAGAGTGGGGGCGCCCGACGGCGGACGAGAACAAGACGTACGAAAAATTATGCCTCGAAGGCTTCCAAAGCGGGCTTTCCTGGCTGACGATCCTCCGCAAGCGGGCGGCTTTTCGCACTGCCTTCAGCGACTTTGACCCGGCAATCGTCGCCGGTTTTGACGAAGGCGACGTCGAAAGGCTGCTTACCAACAGCGCGATTGTGCGCCATCGTGGCAAGATCGAGGCGGCAATCGCCAACGCTCGTGCCGTGCTGGCCCTCTGGGCGGAGGGTACTACCCTGGCCGAGCTCGTCTGGTCCTACGAGGCCGGCTCTGCTGAGCCACAGGTGCCGAAAAGGCGTTCTTCGGTGGACGCGCCTGCTTACCTGGAGGACCTGCCAGCGGCTACGGCACAATCTCTCGCTCTCGGGGCTGACCTTCGCAGAAAGGGGTTCCGCTTTGTTGGGCCGACGACTGTGTACTCGACGATGCAGGCACTCGGTGTCGTCAACGACCACCTCGTCGGCTGCCATTTCCACGAAGTAGTTGCGCAAGAACGTGCCCGCTTCGTCCCACCTCGGCGCTCATAGCCCGGGGAAGGCGCGGCGCAGTTCTTCCACGCCTATTTTGCCGTCGGATTTCACGTCTGGCGGCGTGTGCTCGGGGTCGAGACGACCAGCAACGAGGCGTACCAGGGCCGCCGCTGGGAGCTCGAGTTCTGAGACGTCCGCGCCCACACTAGCTGCGCTCGCCCCGCTGCCCGGACCTGGCCGGTCCATTTCTTGAAGGCTCGCTTTTTGCCCGAGGTCGAGGAGAAAATGTCCTTCCGGCCGCAGCGTTGTTACGCGCACCTGACCACTTACGCCGCTTGCTTCGGGCTTGCCGGCCCACTGGACGATCACCGGGAGGAGGTTCAGCAAGAGCACAACCGGTTCGTTGAGCAGTTCCGCTGAAGGCTCAAAAGCGACGGCTACGTCCCAGGAATGGACCGCATGCTCAGATACGCGAAAACCGATGATGCCTGCAAGGTCCAGCTCCATCCCGCCCAGCTCTACGCGAACTGTTGAGGCCGTGACGTCGTCCAGCCCTTCCACGACCGAGACGTGGCGTCGGTCCCAGGTCATCATCTCGACAGCTTTTTGGCGTGGAGCAAGAGCGTTCCAGCGGCCCCAGATGACGGGGAAGTCGTCGCCCCCCAGCTGCGGTTCGCCTACGAGGGACCGTTCCAAATTGGTGAGCCCGATCTCGGCTCCAGAGCCGATGTGGGACAAGACCTGGCTCACGTCCCAGCCTTTGCAATAAGAAGGAGCGTCCAGTTGCTCGGTAGGGAGCCCAGCAACGAGCGTCATAAGAGCATTGTGGGAGGCCCGGAAAGCCTGGATCCAGCGGCGCGCCTGCGAAGCGTTGCTTGAGGGCCCGTTTTTGTCAGCCATCTATTTCAAGGCTGGTCGTGTTCGCGAAGGTCTGCGTTGTACTTGGCCCCGGACCAGACGATGGGCTGCTGCGGGCGGCTGGGAGCAGGTCGTGGTGCTCCTGGGGGATTGTTGCCATGTCCACGTTTTACCGGCTCGGGGAAGCTATCGCCAACCCCGGGAGCGCGCCCGTCCACTCGTCGCCCTCCTCGTGCGGTCCCCAACGCCGCCTGCGGGCAAAGCTGGCGGGCTGTTCTAGGCCCGCACGGCCTCCTCCTTCTCGTCCGGCTGCTGCTCCTCGGTCCGCCGGGCAGTTGGGGAGCGCCCGTCTGCAGGAACGATGAGGCCGTCGTTGAGGACGATGCTGTTGGTCCGCAGCGCAGCGATCCTCCGACCTGCCAGCACCACCCCGGAAAGGTTGAGCGGGTCGGCTGCCGATAGCCGCACGGGCTGCGCTCGCCGCTCAGACTTGCTGATGTGGCGAAGCTCCTCGAGGGCCTCGGGGAGCGCGTATTGCTCTCCCGCGAAGCCTGTCACGAACCGGCCGCCGCGGGCGATGCCTCTGGCCTCAAAGCGCCTGAGTGCCCAGAGCACTTCTCGCCAGGGGAGAGCGAGGTCCTCGTGCGACCCCAAGTCCCAGAAGACAACCCCCCAACGCGAAAGGAGCTGGCTCGCTAGCTGCTCAGCAAGCTCGTCCCGTGGAAACGCAGCTCCCGCCGCCCCAGCCCCAGGCCCCAGCAGCGCCCAGCGGCCCTCACCTGATTGGCGCAGCGGGCGCCGAGCAACGACGCTCGAACCCAGCCCAGGGCGCCTGCGTTCGGGCAGGTGGCGCCGAGCCCAGTCCTTGCGGCGGGAGAACAACAACCTGACGGCCGCAAAGCCGTCGGAAGTAACCATGCCGCGAGCCACCAGGTCCCACAAGCCTTCCTGCACCTCGGCCGGCAAGCGGCCTGTGACACCTGGCAGGTCAGAGGAAAACATCGCGCCATTGCCCCGTAAAGCGTCGAGGACGTCCCGGGCGGGCCCGTGGGGAGGCTCCTCGGGCGCGACGGCGCCCCTTTTTGCGGCGACCAACCAGGGGAGGTCCGGCCTCAGCATGAACGTGACGGGAGTGGCACGCGAAGGGGTCATTGCCCCCCGCCGGCTCGGCACGTCCGCGCCTTGGGTTCTCGGGGACAAGCGGCCCCAGGTCACTTCGCCCGAGACACAGAGATCCTCCAACCAGCGTCGTTGGTACCCCTCGACTCGGGCGGGGAATATCGCCTCCTCCCAGGCTCCCGCTGCAAGCTCCCATCCCTGGAGCTGTTCGATCACTGCGAGCACGCCGGCACGTCCCTGCAGGCGCGTCCCCTCGGCAACGTGCTGCCAGCGAGCGAGGAACTTCATGAACTCCTGTGGGGTAACCGGCTTTATCTCGCGGCGTAACCGGTTCTGCGAGTAGCTATGGATGCGCGCCAGGAGGTGGCGCGCGCACCACTGCTGTGCACTAGCGGCGGAGGGATCGAAGTGGCCCCGCATGGCGAAACCCTCCGCCTCGAGACGGGCAAGCCCGACCAGCACGCGGGTCTCGGGCAGGGCGAGGTCCGCCGCTAGGGCGGCCGCCGTGACGGGGCCCGAGAGCTCGAGGTGGCCGCGCACGAGCAACGCGAGAGCCTCGTCGGCGTCAACCCCGCTCCTGGCCGGGCCTACTCCCTCCTCGTCGGTGCCCAGGCCGCCCACGTCGTTGCCCAGGTCGCTTGCGCCGTCTCGCCCAGTATCCCGGCTCCCGTCCGGAGCCGGGAGACGGAAGTCGGGCTCGTACAGGCAACCCGGGTAAATCGCCTCGACCCACTCGCGCCGCTCGGTGGCGCACCAAAAGAGGCGCCCGGCAGGCTTGGCTTCCACTCGACAGTTTGCGGTCACGGGAGGACCGCCGTCACCCAGCGCGCCCACGCTCAGGTCCATCGCCCGCCCGCTGACCTTGAGCTGGTCATGCCACTCGCGCCAGTCGTCCCGGGGGGTTTGCACGAGCGAAGAGAGCAGCAGCTCGTGAAGCTCCTCGGCATCGCGGGGAGAGGGAGCCGCTTCCCCCCTTACTCTTTCCAGCGCGGCGGCGCCCAGGTGCGATAAATCGCGTGCCTCTACTGGCAGCCCGCGGCGTAACTGGACTTGCCTGGAACGCCTTTCCTCGAGAGGGGCGTCATCCAGGTAGGTGTACGGCTCGCTGTTGACGATCTCGTGCGAGAGCACGGACGGCTCGACCGAGTCCACAAAATGTGCCTGGACCTGCCCCGAATGAAGTTTCGCGACGAGCTCTCTCAAGCCCTCTACGTCCATGGCTTCGTGCAGGCAGTCTTCGAGCACTTGGCGCACGATCACATGGTCAGGTAGCTCGATGGGCCCGGGGGGAGCGTTCTCCTGGCACGCCGCAAGCGCGGGGAACACGGCCGCCATCAGGTCGTCCGCCTCCATGCGTTGCACCGGCAAGGGGTTCTTCTTGCCTCCCCTGAAGCGCAGAATTGCCAGCGCACGGCTCAGGTCCCACCGCCACCTGGACGTGAACATGGGAGAAGCCAGTACCGCCTGTTCCAAAGTGGCCTTGACCGTGTTTGGGTGGAGCAGTTTGGGCGCCGACGAGAGCGGGAAGCTGTGCTGGGGGCCGAGCGAGAGGATCACTGCGTCGTCGTTGGCGGCGGCTTGGAGCTCGAAATCAAACGTTACGCAGAAGCGCTTTCGCAGCGCGAGCCCCAAGCCACGGTTGACCCTCCCGCCGTAAGGGGAGTGCACGACGAGTTGCATACCGCCCGCGTCGTCGAAAAACCGTTCAAAAACCACGTGTTCTTGTGTTGGCAGGACGCCAAGTTGGGCCAGGCCGGTGGAAAGGTAAGCTATTACCTGCAGCGCGGCCGCCTCGTCGACGCCCGGGATCTGGCGGAGGTCGCTGACAGCTCGGGCTGTCCCCCCCGCTCCGAGCTGCCCGGCGATATTTTGACGTAGCTTCGATACCTCCTCGGAAAGCTCGATGGTCCGGCTCGGGGCTTCACCAACCCAGAACGGGATCGTGGGGCGCGCGCCCTCCGCGTCGACGACTCGGACCTCGCCTGCTGTAACGCGACGGATTCGCCAGGCATGCGTGCCGAGCAAGAACACGTCGCCCGTCATTGACTCGATCGCGAAGTCCTCGTTGACACTCCCGACAAACATGTCGTCAGGCTCTGCAACCACGCGGTAGTCGCCCACTTCGGGAATGGCCCCACCACTCGTAAGAGAGGCCAACCTCGCGCTCCTCTTGGGCCTCAGGACCCCGTTCACCCTGTCCCTGTGCAGGAAAGCCATCCGCAGCCCCCTCCCTGTCGGGATCCCCTCCGAAGCGAGCTCCACAACCTCCTCGAAGTCATCCCAGGAAAGCTCTCCATACGGCGCCGACCTCTTTATCAGGTCGTACAAGGCTTTTTCGCCCCATTCGCCCGCCGCTGAAACCTCCGCGACCACCTGTTGCGCGAGGATATCTAGGGGGGCGATCGGCGGGAGGACCGCATCCAAGCGCCCTTTTTGGACCGCGGCCAACAAAGCGGTGCATTCGACGAGCTCGTCGCGAGTAGTAGGAAAGAGGATCCCCTCGGGGACGCCGTGCCTCGAGTGGTTGGAACGGCCCACACGCTGGAGGAAAGTCGATATGGCCCGGGGTGACCCGACCTGGCAGACCAGTTCGACGGGGCCGATGTCTATGCCAAGCTCGAGCGAAGCCGTCGCGACCAGGGCGCGGAGGTCGCCGGCGCGCAGCCTCGTTTCGGTCAGCTTCCTCCTAGCGGCCGAAAGGCTCCCATGGTGGGCTGCGACTTGCTCGGGGCCAAGTACCTCGCCGAGCAAATGGGCGAGGCGCTCTGAGAGCCTCCTTGTGTTGACGAAAACGAGCGTTGTGCGGTGCTCTTTGACATGGGCAGCGATCTGGCCGACGACCTCTGCCATCTGCTCCTGGGAAAGCACGGCCGCAAGCTCCTGGGAAGGCAGCTCGATGCTCACAGACATCTTGCGGCGGTGGCCGCAGTCCACGACTTTGACCTCGGTGGCTCCGCCTAAAGCGGAGGGAGCATCGTTTGGCAAGGCGTCGGTTGCGTCCGTTGCGTCCGTTGAGCCAGTGGCGCGGGGTGCTCCGGCGCCGCCGAGGTCGTCGCTCACCTGCACGACGGGGACGGCGTTCGCCCCGCTCAGGAGCCTTGCCGTTGCCTCGATCGGCTTTTGAGTGGCGGAGAGCCCCACCCGCTGCGGGCGGCCCTCCTTTTGGACGTGCTCGAGGCGCTCCAATGTGAGCGCCAAGTGCGAGCCGCGCTTGTCTCTGGCAAGCGCATGCACCTCGTCCACGATCACGGTCCGTACCTGGCGCAGGGTCTCCCGGCTTCGCTGAGCGGTGAGGTACAGGTAGAGGCTCTCGGGGGTTGTAACAAGGATTGTCGGGGGCCCCTTGACCATCGCTGCGCGGGCGCTCGCGGAGGTATCTCCTGTGCGAACCGCGACCGTGATGGGCGCCGGCACAAGCCCGATGCGCCCGGCAGCCGCCGCTATCCCGAGCAGCGGGCGCTCGAGGTTTTGGTGAACATCGACGGCGAGCGCCTTGAGCGGCGACACGTAAACGACCCGCGTGCGCCCGGCGATGTCCTCGCCTCCCTCGTGCGCCCGGTACGCGTCGTCGATCGCCATAAGGAACCCGGCGAGTGTCTTGCCGGACCCCGTTGGCGCGGCTATCAGGACGTCCGAACCACTTTGGACCAGTGGCCAGCCTGCGGCCTGAGCGCTCGTCGGCCCTTCTGGGAACTGGCCGAGGAACCACTCCTCAACGGCAGGGTGCAACCTAAGGCCATCCAGGACCAGGGGGGCGGGCGCCATCTTCACCATTCAACAGGAAGGGTGCGACCAGTACTCCTTGCCTGGTGTGGCCCTGCCCGGTTGGACGACCGCGGCGCTTGCAGCGCGGCCGCCTACACTGGGACGTGAGTGAGCTGGCCGGGTGGTCGCGGCCATGCGTCGGCTGGGCAACCAGGCCGGCGACCTGGCCGAGGAAGGTCGGGACTCCATAGGGCAGGGTGCTGGCTAACGGCCAGTCGGGGCGACCCGCAGGAAAGTGCCACAGAAAACAGACCGCCAATGGGCAGTGGCCACAGCCACTGCCACAGGTGAGGGTGAAACGGTGCGGTAAGAGCGCACCAGCGTCCGGGGTGACCCGGGCGGCTCGGCAAACCCCACTCGGAGCAAGGTCAAGCGTGGGACGGCTGGCCCGGCCACGGTCCCCAGGTAGACCGCTCAGATGGATGACCACACACCCGGTAACCACCAACGGCCCGGGGGACAGAATCCCGCCTACAGGCCAGCTCACTCGCTCCCCGCATGAAGCGGGGAGGGCCCCCTACCTCGCCTACCGAGACAACTGTGGCTTATGCCACCGGCGCGCTCCCGTGCCGGCTCGGGCACGGCCCCTCCGCTTCCTGCCTCCGCGCATGCAACTGGCACGTCGGTTATGACGCACCAAGGGTTGGGAACCTATCGCGCGGATTCCAGGGCTGTCGCCAAGCGCTGTAGGAACGAGCGGACCGTCGACTCCGCCACCCTGTGCAGGAGCGCCCGGTCGAGGCGGCGCCCCAGTGCACCGAGCGGCGGCACGTAAGACGCCGCGAGGATGAGGCGGCAGCGGTCGCGCCCTAATGGTGCGATCTCGAGGTCACCATCGAGGACCGGGAAGAGCGAAGGGTGCTCAGCGGCTTCCCATTTGAGCGAGTAGGCCAAGCCTTCTCCCCGCTCCCTGCCTGCCCCCAGCTTTACCCGAACCTTGGGCGCGAGATGGCCTGAGGCCCAGGCCGGCCACATCTTCAGGAGCAGGGACTCGCCGTCCTGCTCGGCGGCCCAGGCGATCGGGCCTAGCCACGTGCTGGTTTTTCCATTGCTGAGGGCGTCTCCATTGAGCGCGCCGTCGGCACCGTCGGTGCCGGGGCCCTTGCGCGTTAGCTCTATGACCGTCTCTATTGGTCGTGCGACGTCAGCAAAGTCTTGGAGGAAGAGCGCGCGGCCATCCTCGAGCGCCTGGTCAGCCATAAGCCATCGAGGGTAGGAGCGCCTCGCAACAACCGATAGGGCCAAATGGCCTAAATAGTACGAAAAACCTTACTCCCGCATCCCCCAGGGTGCCAGCGGGAGCTTTGGCCACGAAACCAGGAAAAGTGCTCCGGACGTCCGGGCTCAGAGCCAAAGGGAGCTCAGGTCTACCGAGACGCGCACCCCGGCCGGCGCCGCGGGCAAAGAGGCTCGGTTCGCGGGCTCTTCGCGCACATCGACTTTTGCCAGTACCGCCTCGTCAAGGAAGCGGCTCATCTTGACAAGGCCGTGGCGGTCATCGACGGCCCGCGGGTGGTATGGCATGCGCAGTGGCGAGTAAAGGTAGAGCTGGTCGCGCGCCCGGGTGAGCGCAACGTAAAAGAGCCGTCGCTCCTCTTCGAGCCCCTCTTGGTCCGTGAGCGCCATGTCGATGGGCATGCAGCCGTCTATCACGTGGGGTAGGTGGACCACGGGCCACTCGAGCCCCTTTGCCGAGTGGATCGTCGACACGACCAAGTAGTCCTCGTCCAGGTGTGGAGGTCCAGCGAAATCGCCAGCGCCTTGTGGGGGGTCGATCGTGAGCTCGGCCAGCCAGGGGCCAAGCGCTCGCGCCTCCGAAGCCGCGGCTACCAGGCGTTCGAGATCGGTGATGCGGGAGCCGGCGTCAGGGTAACGCCCCCGGAGGAGAGGGACCAGGGCTTCGAGCACCTCCTCTGCCCGACGGCCTGCCCCGGTCACCTCGCGCGCCCCGACCAACTTCGAAAGCGTCGCCGAAAGCGGGGACCTCGAACGCGCGGGCGCTGCAGCCACGAGCTCCTGCCACCCAGCGAGCTGGTCCGGTGCCGCCCGGCATATCTCCACGAGGGCTCGGCCGGTGGCTGGCCCGATCCCATCGTGCAACCGCAAGAGCCGGTACCAGGCGAGCTCGTCGTGGGGGTTGTCGACGACGCGGGCTGCCGCCACGAAGTCCTTCACGTGCGCCACCTCCAAGAACTTGAGGCCGCCGTACTTCCTGTAAGGGACTCTCCGCGCTGCCAGCTCGAACTCGACCAGGTCGCTGTGATGGGCCGCCCGGACAAGCACGGCCTGGTCGTGCAGCGGCGTCCCCTCTTCGTGGAGCATCAAGACCGTGTCGACGACCGACCTCGCCTCGCTGTTGGCGTCGTGGCAACGACGCAAGGTCGGCCTGGGCCCTGGAGCACGGCTGGAACGGAGCACGACACCCGGCCCATGGCAACGGGCCCGCACAGCGTTGGCGACTTCGAGGATGCTTTGGTGGGAGCGGAAGTTTTCCGCCAGCTCGATCACTGACGCGCCCGGGAAAGCGAGGGCCGCCTCGCGCAGTTCGCTCCTCCCGCCCCCCCTAAAGGCATATATGGCTTGGGCTTCGTCACCGACCAAAGTCAGCCCGCGGCCCGACGGCGCAAGAAGCCGCACGATGTCAGACTGCAGGTAGTTGAGGTCCTGGTACTCATCGACGAGCACGTACTCAAACTGGCTTGCCAGGTGTGGCCCGAGCTGGTCGTCCGAAAGGAGCGCACGCCAAAACAACAAAAGGTCATCGAAGTCCACAAGGGCGCCTTTGCGCTTGCGTTCGGTGAAGGCCGCGAAAAGTGCAGCCAACTTCTCCAAGTGCGGCTCGCACCAGGGGTAGCCCCCCTTCAGCACCTCGCTCAGCGGCCGGCGGTTATTTATGCAGCGCGAGTAGATCTCCACGAGTGTCGTAGTGCGAGGGAAACGCTCAGCCCCACCGTTCAGACCGTGCTCCGTCCGCATCAAGTCCATCAGGTCGCTCGCCTCTGCGGGGCTCAAGACGCTGAAACCAGAGGCCATGCCGACGACTTCGCCATAAGCCGACACGTAGCGGTGCGCTACCGAGTGAAAAGTGCCCCCGATCGCTCTCCGGCCGCCCGAAAGCTCGCCGGCCCGCGCCACCATCTCCTCCGCGGCGCGCCGAGCGAAGGTGAGCAGCAAGATGCGCTCGGGCCCCGCTCCCTCTTGGAGCAGGAAAGCCAAACGCGAGACGAGGGCCCGTGTCTTGCCGGTGCCCGCGCCCGCCACCACGACGAGTGGCTGGTCCCCATGGGTTGCTACCGCTAGCTGTGCGGCATTGAGGCCCGCCGGCCAATCGACCGCAGGCGGCGAGGAGGAGCGGGACGAGCGGGCCGAGATGGTAGATGGGTGGGGGGGGAACATACGTTTGTCAGGATAACGCGCCATAAGCTGCAGTGGCGTACTGCTCCTGGAACGGCGACGGAGGCACCGGCGTGGTGTGCAAACCTTCAGCAATTGCTTTGGTCTTTTGTGCGGCGCTCGTCTCGGGGGGCCCGGGTGCGGTAGTTCGTGCGGGGGCGGGCACGCCACCTGGCTTGTTACTCCCGGCGAGCCCCTCAAGCGCGTCAAGCTCTCCGGCCCCGCCGACCACGGGTTTGATGGCTAACCAGCTCAATGGCGTATCTTGCCCGGCTGCGGGCACATGCGTCGCAGTCGGCTATTACGCTTTTGACAACACCGGCACCGACAAAACCCTCGTCGAGACGCTGTCCTCGGGGTCCTGGGACATTACCCCGAGCCCCGACATCGGCCCGAACGACAACGTCCTGAGCTCGGTCTCGTGCACCTCGCCCAACATGTGTGTCGCTGTCGGCTACTACGACCATGCTGGGACAGACCAGGCCCTTGTCCTGACCATGTCGGGCGGCACGTGGACGGTGACCCCCGTCCCGAGCGCTTCGACGGGCACCAATGTCCTCAAGGCCGTGTCCTGCTCGAGCCCCGGTTCCTGTGCCGCCGTTGGGTATTACGCAAACGCCGGCAAGCCACAAGCTCTCATCGAAGTCTTGAGCGGCGGTGCATGGCGGCTCGAGGGGGCGCAGCACCCGACCATCTTCGGCGACGCATTTAACTCCGTCTCGTGCGCGGCACCTACCTGGTGCGCGGCGGCGGGTTACTTCAGCAACGGCCTGCGCAACCGCGACTTGGTGGAAACCTTGGTCAACGGTACGTGGCAGGTCGCCAAGTCCCCCAACGATACCGTTTACACCAACACGTTGAAAAGCATTTCCTGCGCTTCGCCGACCGCGTGCACTGCCGTTGGTTTTTACAACGACGGGCGCAGCGACCAGTCGCTTGTAATTTCTCTCGTAGGCACAAACTGGTCCCTCGGCTTGAGCACGGGCCAGGGGAGCGGCGTCAACATCCTCGATAGCGTCTCGTGCCCTACGGTGGGCAGTTGCAGTGCTGTCGGCTACTACTCCAACGGGGTGACCGACCAATTGCTCGGGGAGAACATAAGCAACGGGCTCGCCACTTCGGCACAGGTCCCGAGCGCGAGCGCGACAGCCAACGTCCTCAACGCTGTCGTTTGCACATCTGTTGGCAATTGCGTCGGCGTTGGCTACTTTTTCAACGACGGCGAAGACCAGGGGCTTACGGCGACGTCGTTCAACGCGTCTTGGACGGCCCTGCCCGGGCCGGCTATCACCACTCCAACGACGGTCACACTTTCGGCGACGCCGAACCCGGCTTCCATAGGCCAAATGGTCACTTACGATGCGAGCATTTCTCCAGCGCCCTTCGCCGGCGCGGTGGACTTCACAGATAACGGCGCGAGAGTGCCGGGTTGCAGCGCCGTGCCGGTCGACGGCAAGGGCCAGGCCATCTGCTCCATCACTTACTGGGGCGGCGGCCAGCACGTGGTGGAGGCGTTTTACTCTGGCGACAACGGCTTTGGGCCCTCGACGTCACCGCTTGCCGGAGAGACCGTGGAATTTCCTCCTTCTGGGTACTGGCTGGCGACGAGTGACGGGCATGTATATGCGGTCGGGGGAGCGCCTTCCTTGGGCGGGATGACGCCCTCCCTCTCGACAGGCCCGCTCGTCGGGCTGGCAGCGACGCCCGATGGCAGGGGGTACTGGGCGGTTACCGCTGACGGGACCGTTGCCGCCTTTGGTGACGCGGCCTCGCTCGGCGACCTGCCCACCCGAGATGTCAAGGCATCGGACATCGTTGCGATCGCGCCAACTTATGATGGCAGGGGCTATTGGCTCGTCGGCAGCGACGGCGGGCTGTTTGCTTTTGGCGACGCCGTCTACCACGGGTCGTTGCCGGCGCT
>Ga0335074_10002753_pt1 | contig 23946 bp, 20 predicted proteins | sample Lox_Sample_23_FD_206715 | JGI IMG/M metagenome (GOLD analysis project Ga0335074, IMG submission 206715) | Soil microbial communities from Loxahatchee National Wildlife Refuge, Florida, United States - Lox_Sample_2.3 | ecosystem: Environmental > Terrestrial > Soil > Wetlands | place: USA... | reverse complement strand
GAAATCGGGCCGCGAGCTGACGCGGTCGATGGGGTCGGCGGCATCCGGCTTGCCGGCGTCGAAGCGCGTGGCCGCCAGGGCCGCCACCTCGCCGCCCGCCGAGAAGCCCATAATCCCCACGCGCGCCGGGTTCACACGCCACTCCGCCGCGTGGCTGCGCACCAGGCGGAGGGCGCGCTGGGCATCGCCCAAGGCATCCACTTCCACCTTATAAGTCGATCCCGGCTCCCGCGCCAGCCGGTATTTCAGCACGAAGCCCGCAACCCCGATGCGGTTCAGATACTCGGCCACGTAGGTGCCTTCCTGGTCGAAGTTCAGAAACTGGTGTCCTCCGCCTGGAGCGATCACCATGGCTGCCCCGGTGGCCTGCGGGGCCGGGGGCAGAAACACGGTGATCGAAGGGTTATTGACCTGGGTAATCTTGAAATAGCCGTGCGCCTGGTTGGGGGGTTCGTCCACTTCCTTGGCGGTCTTGCCCTCCGAGCCGGGTGCGCCATGCTCCCACAGCGCAATCTCCGGATGATCGGCGGCCCAGGCGGCGCCGGAAAGCGCCCAAATGCAGATCCAGGTTCGCAGCATGGAACTTCGCAGCATGCAACGATGATAACCAATTATAAGGGTAAGAACCGGGGACCCTGGGGAGGGTTTTCACCTATGGACCTTAACGTTAACTTTTGTCATCGAACGGCAACTTTACGGGCTGAGCCAGGGTTCGCTAAGATCGCGCTATGGGAAGAAGCTTCCTTCGTCGGTTGCTGGTTGACGAGCTTGGGCAGGATAATGCCGAATACGCCTTGTTGTTGGTTTTCGTAGTTCTGGCGTCGGCGGGGATCTTCCTGACTTCCGGCGCCAGTTTTGCCGGTCTCTGGAGCCTGTCCAATAACCAAGTGGTCGCCGCCAGCGCTGCGGCATCCTGAATCCCGGCGAATGCCCGGCCGCTCATGGCGTGAGCAGTCCGGTGCGGGAAACCCATCGCGGGACGCCGGTTCGGGCGGCCTGCTTACTCCAGCCAAGCCTCGTGAAGGCGTTGGGGCGTGCGCGGCACATCTCCGAAGCGGCGGTCGCGTCCCCGGAATTCGCGGACGGCCGCAGCCAGTTCCGCAGGTCCGAAGTCCGGCCACATGGCGCGGCAGAAGACCAGTTCGGCGTAAGCCGATTCCCACAACAGAAAATCGCTCAAGCGGTGCTCGCCCCCGGTGCGGATGATCAGGTCGACCGGCGGTCCCAAGGCCTCGCCCATGGCCTCACGCGAGAGTTCTGCCGCTGCTCGCGCGGCCGCCAGAATAGCGTCGCGCGCCGAGTAGTCCACGGCCATGCGCAGGCGCAGTCGCTTGCCGTGGCGGGTGGCCAATTCGGCGGCGGCGATGCGCTCCTGCAGACCGCTGTCCAGCCGGTCGCGGCGGCCGATCACCTCCAGCCGCACGCCCCGCTCCAGGGCGCGCGGGGTCTCCCGGTCCAGGTACAGATCCAGCAGGCCCATGAGGGTGTCCACCTCCTGCCGGGGCCTTCGCCAGTTATCGGAGGAGAAAGCGAACAAGGTGAGTACTTCGATCCCCAATTCCGGGGCCGCTTCCGCCACGCGGCTCACCGCCTCCACGCCGGTGGAATGCCCGGCCACCCGCGGCAATCCGCGGGCCACCGCCCAACGGCCGTTGCCATCCATGATGATTCCCACGTGCAGAGTACTTTGCTGTTTAAAGTAACTGGCCATATCGAACCTCATTGCGCGATCTGGCGAACGGCGATCCGGCGAACGGCAACCCGGCCGCCCGCTATTTCCGCATCGCTTGTATGAGCGCCTCCATATGATCGAGGTAACGGTCCAGGGCGCGCCTTCCGGTGGCCGTCAGCCGGTAATCGCTGCGCGGCAGCCGCTTGTCGAAGGATTTGGTGCAGGTGATATAACCGGCCTCTTCCAGTTTGCGCGCGTGGACGCTCAGATTGCCGTCGGTAGACTCCAGCAGCTTCTTCAGGTCGTTGAAGGTGAGCGATTGGTTCACCGAAAGGGCGCTCAGAATCCCCAACCGCAGGCGCTCGTGGACCAGCCGGTCGAGGTGCGGGGTGACCTTCAGGCCCGGAGCCGTTGCCGAAGCGCCTTGCGAGGCGGCCGCCGGGCCCGCAGCCACGAAATCCTTTTTCTCCCGGAGCCGCCGGGCCGCATTCTGTTTAGCCGCCATAGTTCACCGCGATGATGGTTCCGAATACCATGTGAATTCCGCCGAAGCCGGCCGCCAGCACCAGGTCGCCCCACGCCGGCGGCAGGAAAAGCGCCAGCGTTCCGGCCGCCATGAAGCAGAAACCCATCAGCGGAACCACCCGCACCGAGGCTCCCCCGGCGGAGAGCACCGCCGCTCCGTAGAGCAGCAGCCACATCCCCGGCAGATAGGCCGCGCCGCCTCCGGCGTACAGCGCTGCCGTCAGCACCGCGCCCGCTAACATCGCCGGCGCAAAACCCGCCAGGAATTTGCGGCCCGGCCCGGAAATCACCGGCAGGCGGGCCCGCCGCGACTTCCTGGCCGCCGCCAGAATACCGATAGCCATGGCCAGCACCGCTTCGGCCAGCCAGACCGCCAGCCATGGCCCGCTGCCGCGCCCGGCTATGGTTTGCGAATGCGCCACCCACGCCGCCGCCAGGGCGCTGACCGCCATGGCAATCCCGCCGGCCCCCGGAACGGCCGTGAACGATCCGGCCCGCTCGATGGTATCGCGGATGTACCGCAGATTATCCATCGCGTAGGCGTGCAATTCCACAGGCTGCTTGCCGGGCATCGCCATATCGCCATGCTACACCCGGAGCTTGCGGCTTTCAAGTACTTTCTGGGGCAAAGTAGCGTGGTTAGTGGTTGTTCTTCTTCAGCCACTGCTCAATTACGCTGGACTCGCCCGTGGGCATCCCAGGGACCACCTTTTCGAGCATCTGCAGGAACCAGGCGATCTCCTCGGGTTGGGCGGGATAGCCGATATTCGCCGAGGCCGGTTTGCCGGCGTTCGGCCGCATAGAGGTCACCATGGCGGTCCCGTGGCTATCCAGGAAAGCGAAAAAGGGCAGCCCTGCGTCCTTGCCGCCCCATTGGGCCATCAATTCCTCACCGCCGGGGTTGTCCAGCGAGGCTTTTTCCCCGTGCTCCTGGACCACCACGTGCACGAGCACAAAATACTTGTCAATGATGGGCTGTATCTCCGGCGTCTCGATAAACTTATCGAGTCGGTGGCACCACCCTCACCAGGAGGCGTGGAAGATGACGAAAACACTCTTCTTCTGGGCCTCGGCCTGGGACAGACCCGCCGCCAGCAGGCTGGCAGCCGCAGGCGGTGCTTCCGCCGCGGGGATCAAAGCAGCCGCGACCATTAGCAGGGCGGCCGGAGCAAGGAAACGCACCCGCATGGAATATAGTATAGCCACGGGGACAAGTCTACGCGGCGCCCGAAAAGGGAGCCGCGTGCGCTAGAAGCCCTGAAGGTCGCCGAATCAAGCTCGGCTCTTGGCAACCCAGGCTTTCCGCACTGCTCGACCAAATGTGGATTCAGGGAAGCGCGGAAGGCTATGAATTCCCGGTCCCGAAAATCGGTTACGTCGCGCAAGGCCCGGTGAAGCGGAGCGATTGAGCAAGCAATGGCAAGTGTCCATTTGGCGGCTTCCGCCAGCCGCGGAAACGCGAAAAGTCGTCGGCCGCCACCGGCGAAGAACAGGCGTGGCCGCGTCGAACCCGGCAGTGCCGCCTGTGACAACGCGTGCCAAACGCCCCACGCCGCACGCAGCGCTTCGCAAGACGGCTCGGGACTTGCATGTACCATGCCGGAGGCAAGTATGCACCGCAAGATCATTGCCTGGTGCGCAGCCAGTTGGCTGGCATCCGCGGCGTGGTGCATTTCCGCACACACAAGCGTTCTCGCCCACCCTGCAGAAACTGGCCCAGCGCAAGTGGGCGATCTCATGGATGCAATGCAAGATACGCCGTTGCTGGTGGCGCGTCAGAATCTGATGCTGGCGCGTTCGCTGGTTGTGCGACACCGATACTCGGAGGCGATCGCGCCTTTATTGACCACGGCAGAGGCGTTGGCGTTCGTCGAGCAGAGGGACCCTGGGCCGATCGGCCGGGATGCCGGGTATACCCGGCAGGAGATCAAGAACTACACCAATGATATCGAAACCGACCCCAGCACCGCCCTCGACCGAGTGGACGCCTGGTTGTACCGAATCCGGCAGTGGGACGCGGCTACTGAGTGAGCCACTGACGGCGGCCCTCCGCGGCGGAACAGTTCGTATAGCGTAGGCCTGCGGCACCATGCTACCGACCCGCGCGCAGGACCCGCTGGCGCTTGCCGCTTGAATTCAGCGCTATCAATGACAGGGTGGTCCGCCCGCCACCCCGCCTCAGCGGGTCTGGCCTTTAGCCGTGGAGGTCTCCGAACGAGGGTCCCCGCGCTTGATCTGCACCCGCCTGCGGCCGGTTTGCAGATTGCCGGCGGCCTTCTCCTTGGCGGCCTCGCTCACCTGGATGTGGTTATTCACCGCAACCGCCCCGGCCGACTTGGCCATGCGGGTAGCCGTGCCTTTGTGCTGCACCACGTCCGTCTTGCCTTCGAACGTGGCCACGCCGCCCTGCACCCGCACTTGCAGGTGCTCCACCGAGAGTTTCGGCGATTTGGCCAGTTTAGCCTTGATGGCGGCCTCGATCTGCGCATCGGACTTGGCCGCTAGCGGCCTCCGGGCCGGCGCCTTGGAGGTAGCGCGCGTGGCGGCCGACGCCGTCGATTTGGAGGTAGTCTGCGCATCGGCGGCCCCATTGGCGCCCGCCAACCCGCACGCTACCCACACGATAACCGGAATCGCTCGGATTGCTCGCATAGTGAATACTGTTCGCCGAAGCCACTGTTGTTCTCAAAAATGTGTGCTAAAGTTAGGGTTTCTCAAGGCTTTTTCCGGTTCGATGCCCGAACAGATCCTGCTTCAAGGTAAAATTCTGGGCACGGAAGAGTTCCTCCTGGCTGGCTCCGCCGAAGGACGTTCCGCGCGCTCCGTAGGGGAAGACCTGCTTGCCGGGCGGTCCCAGTGGATCACTCTGCTGTGCGAAGTGTTGCCACGCGCCCTTCTAGCCGATCTGGGTCTCGCCCGCATCCTGCTCGGCTCCAGCGGCGGCGGCCAGTTCCTGCTGGTCCTGCCCGGTGAATTTCGCGAGGCGGCCGAGAATTTCCTGGCCGGGGCGGCCCGCCAGATTGGCGCTCTGAGCTCCGGAACGGTGCGCCTGATCTGGGGCGTCACCGACAACCTGGGCGATTGGGCGGTCATCCGCAAGCGCCTCAACGACCAGTTGGAAGGCAAGAAGAACGCCCCGCTCGCCACCCTTGCGGAGGGCGCTTTCCAGCCTTTCCCGTACAACGGTCAATCCGAAGCCGATAGCTACTTCGCGAAGGACCTGGGAGCCAAGGTGCGGGAGGCTTCCTTGATCGGCTGGTCACCCGAAAATCCCGGCAAGGTGACGCCCGGTTCCGGAAAGTACACCTGGCAGATCACGTCCAACCTTTCGCCCGAGGGCATCATGCTGGCCCGCCACGCCGCGCCGTCGGACGACGGCAAGACCGCCGCGCCCGTCCAGACATTGGCGCGGCGTGCCCAGGGCCGCTCCATCTGGGGGGTGCTCCGCGGCGATGTGGACAATTTCGCCCTGCGATTGCGCCGCGTGAATTCTATTGAAGAGCACGTGCCGCTCTCGGTCCTCTTTAAACAGTTCTTCGCCGGCGAACTGGAAGTGCTTTGCTCGCTGCCCGAGTTCTGGCGTAAGGTCAGCATTATTTATGCCGGCGGCGACGATTTCGCGGTGTATGGGTCGTGGGATGCGCTGATCGGCCTGGCGCGCGAGGTGCAGCGCCTGTTTCACCGCTTCACCGAAGAGAATCTGAAGGAATATCCAGGTCCCGAGGGCAAGACTATCTCTATGGCCATCGCCTTGGCGCCGGAAACGTATTTTCCGCTGGCCGCGGTTTACGAAGACGCTGGCCGCGATCTGGACATGGCTAAAGCCTCCGACAAGGACTGCATCTACCTGCTGGGCCGGATTCTGGAATGGCGCCACCTGGCGGACGCCGCCGAACTAAAAGAAACCGTCACCCGGCTGATTCACGATTTCCGCATGTCGCGCCAGCTCCTCTACCAGTTGCGCAGTTTCTACCACCGGGAGGAGTTTGCCGGCGGCGAACTGGAGCGGCAGCGCACCTGGCGGGTCCAGCGGCGTTTCAACCGCATTCTGAGCGGCACTCGCGACCGCGAGTTCCAAAAGCTGCGCACCCACCTGATCAGCGAGATGGCGGGGCGCAAGCCGGCCGAGGTGAAACTGCGGCCCGCGGGTCTGGTGGCCCTGGAATGGGCCAGATTGGCAACCGAGGTTTAGGAAATGGCACAAGAGCAGGAGCAACGCAAGGAAAACCGTCCGCCGCGCGAAGGCCGCGGACCTTCGGGTCCCGGAGGCGGTGGAGGTGGGCCGCGGGGCGACCGTCCCTCCGGTCCGGGCGGCGACCGGGGAGATCGCGGGGATCGCGAGCGGCGTGGTCCGGGAGGTCTCCATGGGGCCGGCCGGCCGGAAGGCCCGCCCGAAATCGAGCTCGAAAAGCTCATCAGCGACAGCCTCTACCTGGATAACCAGGCGCACTCCATCGTCAGCCGGATGCGCGATATGGACTCCGGCACCAAGAGCCAGTTGCGCCGCCTGTACAGCGCCGTGCGCCGTGCCGTGCGTGCTCCCGAAGGCGAACGCCAGCACGAATTCGTGATGCTGCGCGCGCGCCTGGCGTATACCATCGCGCGCCACGGGCTGCGCAGTCTCGACCAGTTGGAGAAGCTGCTGCTGCAGGTGACCCGCAAAAACGATATCCGCGGTTACGAACGGTTCAAGGACCTTTTCGAGGCCATTGTGGCCTACAACGAGTAAAGCATGAGCGCACATACTTCCCAAACCGAGTTGAAACTGATCGGCAAGCTGATTCTGGAAGGCGTAATGCACTGCGAGACCGGCCTGCACGTGGGTGCGGGCAAGGGCTCGCTGGAAATCGGCGGCTCCGATAACCCCGTGGTCAAGGATGCCTTCGGGCGGCCCTACGTGCCCGGCAGCTCGCTGCGCGGCAAGATCCGCTCGCTGCTCGAACAGTCGTCCGGCCTGGCCGTCCCCACCGAGCTGGTGTACCTGTCGCGCCGCAAAGGCCAGGAAGTGCGCATCCACCAAAGCGACCGTCCCGACGACGACATCTGCCTGCTGTTCGGCCGCAACCCCGGCCGCATGGAGCGCGTGCAGGGGGAAACCCTGGAGACCACCCAGGCCACTCCGGCGCGTCTGGCGGTGTTCGACTCCCCGCTCGATCCCGAAAGCATTACCGCGCAGATGCGCGAAAACCTTGACGATGAGCTGACCGAGGTGAAGAGCGAGAACGCCATCGACCGCATCACTTCGCAGGCCAACCCGCGCACCCTGGAGCGTGTCCCGGCCGGCGCCCGTTTCCGTACCCGCCTGGTGATGGATGTGCTGTGCGAAGAGGATGCCCCGCTCTTTCTGCGCGTGCTGGAAGGGCTGCGCCTGCTGGAAGACGATTCGCTGGGCGGCGGCGGCTCGCGCGGCAGCGGGCGGGTGAGCTTCTCCGCGCTGCGCCTGGTCTGGCGCGGCAAGGGTTATTACGCTTCCGGCACGCCCGAAAAGCAGATCGGCGCGGGCGCCACTCTGGCCGCCATCCAGACGGCCGTAACGGAATCGGCCTTCTCGTTCCTGCGCGAGGAGTGATGAACCCGGGACTGGTCGTCAAACTCCGTCCCACCGGCCCCTGGCGCATCGGACCCGATTCGGGCGCTCGCAACCGCGTGGATACGATCTACCACAGCGATACCCTCTACGCGGCGGTGACCGCGGCGCTGGGCCGTCTGGGGCCGCTGGAGGAGTGGCTGGCCGCCACGGCGCACAGCGGCGTCCCGGCGGTGTGCTTCAGCTCCTGCTTTCCGTTTCTGGAGGAGATTGGGTTCGTGGTGCCGCCGCGGACGGTCTGGCCCCCCACCTCGCCAGCCCTGCTTTCCGCCCGGGTGCGCTGGAAAAGCGCCCGCTTCGTGCCATTGGGGATGGTGCAGACCATTCTGGCCGGGCATAGCCTGGACGAGAGCCAGTGGAGCGTGGATGCGGCCAGCGAATGCCTGGTGCCGGCCGGCCGGCCCGGTCCTTTCCGTACCGGCATGCGGTCGAACGCGGCGGTCGACCGGTTGAGCGGCTCGACCGAGCGCCACGCCACCGCGTGCATCGAATTCCGGGCAGGCGCGGGCCTGTGGACGGTGGTTTCTTTCGCCGATGAGGCGGCCGCCACGCGCTGGCTCGATCCTGTGAAAACCGCGTTCCGCCTGCTGGCCGATAGCGGATTCGGCGGCGAACGTTCGCGCGGGTGGGGCCGCTCGGAAACGCCTGAATTCATTGAGGGCATCCTGCCGGAGATGATTCTGCCGGCGATTGTGGCTGCTCCAGAGGAACCACGGGAACCATCGGCCCCGCCCATTCAAGAACCGCCGGAAGAGGAACCCGCAGTCAAGGAGCCTCCGGCCGAACCGCCCATGGAGGAACCACCGCCCAATCCCGAGGAGCCATCGGAACCCCCGCCGCACGAAGAGGCGGCCGTGCTGGCGCCGGCGGCCATTCTGCCGCTCTCGGTGGAATCCGCCGAGGCGGAACTGGCGCGCGTGGGGGCGATAGCGCCCGAGACACCCGCGGAAAGCCAGCAAGCCCCCGCGGCGGAGGCATCGGCTGAAGAGGCCGCCGCGCCGGCCCCAGAACCGCCGGTGGTCCCAGAGGCGGAAGTTCCAGAGCCGCAGCCAGCCGTCGAGCTGTCGAACGAAGCCGCCGCTGCGGCGCCGGCGGTCGCGCCCGAACCGCCCGTCGCGACCCCGGAAGCTCCGTCCGCACCACCCGCGCCAGAAGGGACTGACGAAGCTGCCGCGCCGGCAGTCGAAGCCGAACCAACCCCGGCAGCGACCGAAACAACGCCGACCGCGGAACCGGCTGCCGAAACCACCGCGCCCGCAGTCGAAGCCATACCGCCCGCGCCGGCCGAAACAGCGCCCACCGCGGAACCGGCTGCCGAAACCGGTATGATCCCGCCTGTGCCCGAACCGGAACCGCCGCCGCCGGATCCCGAGCCACAACCGCAACCCGCGCCTCCCGTGCCGCAACCCGAGCCTTTGCCGCCCGAACCGGCACCGCTGCCCGAACCGGGGCCGGTCATTCCCGAACCGCTGCCCGCCGCCCCTCCGCCGGTTCCCGCGGCCGGTGCGACCCATCCCCATTGGCTGCTTTCGCTGTTCACCCCCGGCCCCGCCGATTCGGTCGATTGGACGCGCGGCAGCTACAGCGTGATCGCCCGCGGCGGCCGCATCGAAAGCCCGGTGCGGTCCGGCGAAAGGAAAAAGCAACTGCCCATGGTCACCGAAGGCTCGGTGCTATACGCCTCCGCGCCGCCCGCCGGATCGGCTCCCGATGTGGCGCCAGAGGGCTTCGTCCATCCGGTCTACCGGGCGGGCTTCGCGCTCGCCATTCCGCTTCCCGAGGTGAGCTGATGCACTATCGCCTCACATGTCTGACCCCCGTGCTGGTGGGCGACGGCCGCCGCCTCAGTCCCATCGACTACATGGTCTGGAAGGACCACGTCAATGTGCTCGACCAGTGGCGCATCTTCCGGCTGCTGGCCAAAGGGCCGCGCCTGGAAGGTTACCTGTCGCAGCTCAAGAAGGCCGATAAGCTAGATTTCGCCTCCTGGGGCGGCTTCGCCCAGAATTTCGCCGGCCGCCGCATTCCCTTCGAAAACGCCGCGTCTTCGGTGTACTGGAACCGCGCCGCGGGCGAGAGCCTCCACATCCCCACGTTTTGCGCGGGCGCTTCGGGCCAGTATCTGCCCGGCGCCGCTATTAAAGGCGCGCTGCGCACCGGCATGGTGTTCTCGCATTGGCGCGACGGCATGTTGCAGGACGTCCTGGCGCGCGTGAAGGGCGAGCGGCTGCCGCGGCGGCCGGCGGAGATCGTGGAAGAGCAGGCGCTTGGTCCGGCCGGCTCCAACCGCATGCGGTTTGTGGGCGCGGGCGATTCCGCGACGGTCGCCAACACCCAGTTCAAGGTCTACCTGCTGCGCACCTCCACCCTGGTGCCGCGCGGCGGCGGTTTTGTGTTGGGATGGAAGCAAAGCCCGCGCGGTGCGGTAGATGGCATGCGGCCCGAAGACTCCACGCCGGCCTTCGCCGAAATGGCCGCGCCCGGCGCTACCTTCGGGGGCGCCTGGGACGAGAAGAACTTTTTCCTGGAGCCGGAGATCCGGCGTGCCATTCGCTGGCCGGAATCGATGAACCGTGCGCGTATCTTCGAAGCCGCCAACGTCTACGCCGCCGGGCTGCTGGCCTTGCAGCGCCAGTACGCTTCCTGGGCCGGCCTGGGCCTGCTGGATCAAAGCCTGGCAACCCTGGAAGAGCGGCTGGCCGCGGCGCGCGACCGGGGCGCCTGTCTGCTCTCCATCGGCTGGGGCGGCGGGATGCCCGCCAAGAGCGCCTGGCTGGACACCACCAATGCGGACTACCGCGGCATTCTGGAGGCCTACGGCTTCTACAACCGCGCCTTGGCCACCGGCCTGCCGTTCCCCAAGACCCGCCGGATTGTGTTCCTGGGGAACCGCCCCGCGACCCTGCCAGGCTGGGTGGAATTGACGGTGGAAGAGTAGGCGCCTGGGGCGTCCGCCCGCACAGTGACCCGATCGGGAGTTGAGCACCTCCGCCGGTGATTCGGCGAAACCAGCCGGATCCGGACAGCGATGCGACCGCCCGGGCGCCAGTGAGCTGATGGCGCGCCGCACTCCCCACCGCGCCGTGGATGACCATAGATCGCCGCCAACCACTCCCTGAGCGGTTGCTACCATGGGGAAATGAAGGTTATTTATGTCCGCGCGCACGGCAGGGGCCTTTGCGTGCTGGCCCTGTCCGCTTTATCCCTCCTGTCGGCAGCCATTTTTGTACACGCCGAGGAGGGGATGTGGACATTCGACAATCCTCCCGCGAAACAGCTTCGGGAGAAATACAATTTCACCCTCACCCAGGACTGGTTGGACCGGGTGCGCCTCGCCAGTGTTCGGCTGAACGATGGCGGCTCGGGGTCGTTTGTCAGTCCCCACGGACTGCTGCTCACCAACCATCACGTGGCGCGGGGGCAATTGCAAAAGAATTCGACCGCTGAGCACGACTACATCCAAAACGGCTTTTATGCGCGTACGCCCGAGGAAGAAATGAAGTCGCCGGACCTCGAAATCAACGTCCTGGTTTCGATGGAGAACGTGACGCCGCGCATTCAAGCCGCGATCAAGGGTGCCAAGACCGCCGAGCAGGAGTTTGCGGCGCGTAAGAGCGCGACGGCGGCGATCGAGCGCGAGAGTCTCCAAAAGACCGGGCTGCGCTCCGACGTGGTGACCCTCTACCAGGGCGGGGAGTATTGGTTGTACCGCTATAAGAAATACACCGACGTCCGGCTGGTCTTCGCGCCGGAGCAGCAGACCGCCTTTTTCGGCGGCGATCCCGACAACTTCACCTATCCGCGGTATGACCTCGATATGGCGCTGTTCCGGGTTTATGAGAACGGGAAGCCTCTGGAGACGCCCAATTACCTGAAGTGGAACTCCAAGGGTGCGGCTGATGGCGATCTGGTGTTCGTCAGCGGGAACCCGGGGTCTACCCAGCGTTCCGATACCGTGGCGCAGCTTGACCAGGAGCGCGACCTTGCGGAACCGAATATCTTAAAGATCCTGCACAGCCGTCTGGACACGCTGCACAAGTTTTCGGCGACCTCACCGGAACAGGCACGCGAGGCGGTCACCCGCATCTTCGGTTTGGAGAATTCGTTGAAGGCTTACGAGGGCCGGTACCAGGGCCTCCTGAATACCCACGTGATGAACACCAAGCGCCAGGAAGAGGAGCGGTTCCGGGCGCTCATCATGGCCAAACCGGAATGGAAAGCGGCGTATGGGGGAGCTTGGGACGAGATTGCCGCCGCGGAGAAGAAATCGGCATCCCGTTACAAAGAAGAGTTCTATCACGGGCTGGATTCCACGCTGGCCGGCTTGGCTATGAACATCGTGCAGTACGTGGCCGAGATCAAGAAACCCGACGGGCAGCGGCTGGAAGGCTACCACGATGCGCAACTGGATTCCTTGAAGCTTCAGATGTTTTCCCCGGCGCCGGTTTATCCGCAAATGGAAATTGCTCGCATAACCGGGGCCCTGCAACTCGATTTGCAACAGGCGGGAGCCAACGACCCCTGGGTGAAACTGGTATTGGGTGGAAAGTCTCCGGCGCAGGTGGCGGCGGGGTTGGTCAACGGATCGAAACTGGCCGATCCGGCGGTGCGCAAAACGCTTGTGGATGGCGGAGAGGCGGCGGTGGCGGCTTCCAACGATTCCATGATCGTGCTGGCGCGCAAACTGGACCCTATGCGCCGGGAGTTAATCAAGTGGACCGAAGACAACGTGGATAGTGTGGAGGAGCGCGCGGGTGAGCAACTGGGCAAGGCGCGTTTTGCGGCGTACGGAAAATCGACCTACCCGGATGCGACTTTTACCTTGCGGCTTTCGTACGGGCAGGTAAAGGGTTATCCGATGAACGGGACCAAGGCGCCACCGAAAACCACCATGTTCGGTCTCTACGACCGGTCGGCGAGCTTTGACAACGCGGGGCCGTTCGCATTGCCGGCCCGGTGGGCGGAAGGAAGGGACAAGTTGAACCTGGCAACGCCGCTGAATTTTGTAACCACCAACGATATTACCGGAGGCAATTCCGGGTCGCCGGTGATCGACCGTGAGGGCCGGATTGTAGGGCTGATCTTCGACGGCAACATCGAGTCGTTGGTGGGCGATTTTGTGTATGACGGCGAGACCAATCGTGCGGTGGCCGTGCATACTGCGGCCATGACCGAGGCGCTGGAGAAGCTGTATGGCGCCGATAAGCTGGTGGCGGAGTTGCAACAGGGCGCCCAATAATCTGAACGGAGGGAAGCGGGAACCGCACCCGCGGACAACCCCCGTGCGGCTCCAGCGGCCCGCCGGGGCGGTTGGCCTTTTGGACGATGTCCCGGCCGGCCTATTCGATAGCTTTGGGAACCAGCATCGCCGCGCCTGTCCCGTTGGGCGGCACCTCTACTTCGTAGGCCGCGGTGCGCGCCCGCCACAGCCGGGCGATGCTTTCGGGCGACTTGTCGACCGCCGTCATCGGCGCCAGCACGTAATACTTCCCGGGCGCCAGCGTGGAGGAGGTGTACGCGCCGAACTGGTCGGTCTTGCCGGTCAGCATGGTGGCGGCCAGAATGGCTTCCGAATCCGCCGCGGCCGGCATCGCCACCACCGTGGTATCGCCCACCGGGTTGCCATCCTTATCGGTCACCCGCGCGGTGAGCGTGCCGCCATCGCGCGCCACCACCACGCGCAGGCTCGGATCGGCGGTGGCCGTGCCGGGACGCAGGGTAAGGTTCCAAATGCTGTGGCCGCCATAAGTTACGTCCTTGATGTACATGCCGGTGGGCACGCGCGTGATGCGCACCAGGTACTCGTCCATGAGGACCCCAGGCAGGCTGAACTCGCCCGGCAGCGGCACATTCACCCCCGCAAACAGAGCAGCATCGCCCGTTCGGGTGATGGGCTGCACCCGAATATTGACCTCCGCGGCGGGCGGGTTCACCGGGGCGGCTCCGTCCCAGACCACCTCGCCCGGCAACACCAACCGCGGGCGGGTCACCAGACGCACGCCGCGCAGGTCTTGATCCGCGATGTTCAACACCACCGCGCCAAACATCGATGCCGGCGATTGCGGCTCGGCACCGTACTCCGTAGCGGACAATTCGTACTGGCCGGGGTGCAGGTCGCAAATCCGCACCTTGCCGTCGCGGCCGGAGACGCCGTGCGGCATCCGCATGTAGAACGCGCCATCTCCGGAAGCGCCGCTGGCGGGCTGCGTTTCGGCGATGTTGAAGTGCAGATCGGAAGGCCCGGAAGCCCCCTCCAACACGGCTTCCACGCAGAGCGAAGGCGACCGCACCAGGTGGATATCCACGCCCTCGCGGTGCTCGCCGGGAGCCAGCACCAGTGCCTGGCCGTTGTCCATGTTGGCGCCGTTGGGGTAATAGGTGGGAACCACCGCCGGGCGGCGCAGCTTGGGATCGAGCGGCGCGTTGGAAATGGCGTCCAGATCGCGCGGGAACCGCTGCGCCAGTATGAAGTAACCGCGGCCCGCCGGAATGCGCTCCAGGCGATAATCGCCGCGGTCGTCGGTGAGGGATGACCGGGCGAAGACCGCCCGCAGCACGCCGCCCGAATATTCGCGCGCCACCAGAAACACCGTCAGCCCGGGCACCGGCTCGTTGTTTTGATCCACCACCCTCCCCGTGACCGACGCAAACGCCACCAGGTGGAAATCGATGGCGGCCAACTCCTGCCCGGCGGCCAGGCTTACCTGGCGCGAGGCGCTGGCGCCGAAGCCATGTCCCACCGGCGACGGCGCCATGGCCGAAACGCGGTATTGGCCGGCTTCCAGGCCGCGGATCGCATACCGGCCCTGGGCGTCGGTGACCGCGTGCAGTTCGTCGCGCGCGCCGCGATTGGCGTAGACATCCACCTCGGGCATGGGGGAGCCGGTGCCGGCATCGGTCACCCTGCCGGCGATGGAGCCGGGCGCAGGGCCGTCGGTCGGCGGCTGGTCCTGGGCGATGCCCGCGGCCGCCCAAAGAATCAAGAAGATCCCGATTTTGGCCATCGTCAGCACCTCCTGCTGGCTCTCCCTATGGTCTCCTAAGGGGCAGCTTGATTTCGGTGGGCTTGCCGGCAGCCACCTGGATTTCGGTCATGCCCGCGCCCGATACCCAGCGTGCCGCGGGGCCGCCGGCAGGCACCCGTTGCGCGGCGATGCGGTACCGCCCCGGCTGCAGCCCGGCGAAAGTGAATTTGCCCTCGGCATCCGGAAGCGCCGCCCGCACCGGCTGTTCGCCGGCCAGCGGATCGGCCGCCACCAGCGTCACGGTCCAATCTTCCGCTGATGGGGTACCCTCCAGTTGGCCGCGGATCGATCCCGCCGCCGCTACCATCACCGGCATGGCCGTTGGCGACGCCGAACCGGTCAGATCGAGCACCGCCTCGGCCGCCTGGTAGCAGGCATCGCCAAGTTTGGCGGCGGTCATGCGATAGCGCGCGGGCGCCAGGTTATCGATGGTCTGCGGCTGTCCCACGCTCACCGGCACGGTGCGCTGCAAGTAAGCGGCCCAGTCTTCCAGCGGGGAGATGGCGACTTCGGCCGTTGCCGGACAGGCATGCGCGCCCTGTGGGGCGTCCTTAAGTTCTTCCACCCGCAACACCACCGTGGCGGTGCGGCCCTTCTGCAGTGTGATGGTCACGCCTTCGGTATCGCCGCCCACATCCACGCGGCTGCGGCCGTAGAGCGGATCTTTGCCCATGATGCCGCCCATGGCGCTGCGGGCATTGGAAGGTCCGGCGCCGGTAATCTGATACGACCCCGGCGGAACGCCCTCCAGTTTGAAGGTCCCATTACGCTCGGATTGCGTGACAGCCGCCGCCAGAGCCGGCGAATCCACCGGCGTGAGCGCCACCCAGTACACCCCCGGCGGGGCGTCCACTTTTCCGCTGACGGTGAAGACCGCGCCGGGTGCGATAGAGAAATCGATATTGGCGTATTCCTCGCCCCCCGAAACCGGGAAAATCTGCGGGCGCGTGCTGACCGGGTAAATTTGCACGCCACAGCCGACGCCTGGATGCACGCGAGCGCTTCCCGAGGAGCCAACCGCCAAGGTGGATGCGCCGTACGCCACCGCCACGGCATACTCGCCCGGCGGCAGGTTGAACAGGCGGTACTGGCCCTGTTCGTCCACCAAGGTGTAATTGCCCTGGCCCAGCTCGACGAAAGGACGGAACGGGCCGCCGCCGGCCGGCTTGGGCAACGCATAGACGGTGGCTCCGGTCAGCGGCTGGCCCTGCGCATCGCTCACCTGCCCGGTGATGATGCCGCAGCGCACCAGGCGCACCAGCAAGGTGGCGTTGGCAGAGCGCGGGCGCACGGTCGAAGGTACGTAATTCGCCTTGGCGGCTTCGATGCGATATTCTCCGGCGGGCAGGCCGGGCGCTTCGAACTTGCCTTCGGGGTCGGTTTCCAGGTCGGCCGCCAGGTAGCGCGAGCCGGTACGGAAGATCTTTACTTCCACCGAGGCCAGCGGATTGCCGGTGTGGTCTTCCACCACGCGGCCCGCCAGGGTGTCGGCGCGCGCCGTGGCCGCGAGGGCCGCCAACACCGCCAGCTTCACGACGGATTGACCCATCGGGCGCCTCCTTCGACTTCTTCCGGTTGGACGCGAACCGCTGCCCGCGGTTTGGGAAATGCGGTTACGCGCCCGCGGTCAATTGGGCGAACGTCGCCAGATCGATGTTACCGCCCGAGACGATCGCCACCACTTTGCCTGGGCCGGCTCGCCCCGCGAAAGCCGCCGCGATGGCGCAGGCCGAAGCTCCTTCCACGATGACCCGGTTGCGCTCCGCCACCAGTTTCATGGCGGCGGCGGCTTCCGCCAGGGTGACCACCAGGGACCCGGCCAGCAACCCGCGCGCGTGCTCGAACATGTTTCCGAAGACCATTTTGCTGCCGATGCCATCCACGAAGGACGGCCGGTAGTCCACTGTGCGCGGCGCCCCGGCGGCCAACGAGGCGGCCAGCGGCGCGGCGGTTTCCACCTCCGCGGCAAACACCCGCACCTGCGGCGCCAGTTGGCGCAGCACCGCGGCGATTCCGCAGGAGAGGCCGCCGCCGCCCCAGGGCACCACCACCGCATCCAGCGACGGCAGGTCTTCCAGCAACTCCAGCGCGATGGTGCCGTTGCCGGCCATCACGTCCAGGTCATCGAAGGCATGGATAAAGGTGGCATCCACGCCCGGATAGCTGCGGGTTTCGAAGGTGCGCCACCAATCGGCGAAGGGCACTTGAATGACGCGGCCGCCCAACCGCCGCACAGCGTTCATCTTGGTTTCGGGCGCGGTGTCGGGCGAAACCACGGTGGCCGGGACGCCCAGCCGCCGCGCGCAGAACGCCACCCCCTGCGCCATATTGCCGGCCGAAGCGGTGAGCACGCCGCGCGCCAGGCGCTCGCGCGGTGTACGCGCCATCACGTTGGCCGCGCCGCGAATCTTGAACGAACCGATGGGCTGGAGGTTCTCCAGTTTGAGATAGACCTCGGAGGGTGCTTCGAAATTTCCCGCCACCAGGGGCGTCCGCAAAGCCAGCGGAGCGATATTCCGGCGGGCCTCCCGCACCTGCTCCAGGGTGATCGGCATTCCCCTATCTTACGCCTGGAGTGTTGGGCTGCCGGGGGCCGCGCCTTCCGGAGACGCTGCCCAAGTTGCCGATTCTGCGCGGACAGAATGCCAATTTCCGGCCCTGCCGCGGGCAGCACCCGTCCGGCCCGCCCGCACCGCCTGAGCTACACTTTCTGTCATGCGCCTCCTGGCATCCCTGCTGCTCGCTGCGGCCGCATTTCCCGCGCAAGCCGCCGCGCCCCTTCGCGTCCAGATTTCCTGGCCCAAACCTGCCGATGGACACGTGGTCCTGATTATTTCCACCAACAACCGGCGTGAGCCCCGCTTCCAGATTTCCGAGGGCCTGCAGACCCAGCAGATGTTCGGCGCCGACGTGGAAAACGCCCGCTCGGTGACCATCGGTGGCGCCACCATCGGCTATCCGCTGGCCTCCCTGGCCGAAGTCCCCGCGGGCGAATACTACGTGCAGGCGGTCCTCAACCTTTATGAAACCTTCCACCGCTCCGATGGCCGCACACTGCAGCTCCCCATGGACGAAGGCGAGGGCCAGCAGTGGGCGCGCAAGCCCGGCAACCTCTATAGCGAGCCGGCCAAAATGAAAATCGACCCCGCCTCCTCCGCCACCATCCACATCGAACTGAAAAAAACCATCCCGCCCATAGACCCGCCTCAGGATACCCGCTACATCAAACACATTCGCATCCAAAGCAAACTGCTGAGCGACTTCTGGGGCCGGCCCATGTACCTCGGCGCCATCGTCCTGCTGCCCGAGGGCTTTGACGACCATCCCAACGCGCATTACCCGGTGCTCTACTACCAGGGGCACTTCACCCCAACCATTTCCAGCTTCCGCACCGAGCCGCCCGGCGGCAGCAATCCCAACTCGCCCGCGCAATTCGCCTACAAGTTCTACCAGGACTGGACCAGCGGCCGCCTGCCGCACATGCTGATCGTCTACACCCAGGACGCCAATCCCTTCTACGACGATTCCTACGCCGTCAATTCCGCCAACGTCGGCCCTTACGGCGACGCCCTCATCCAGGAACTGTACCCTTACGTAGAAAAGCAGTTCCGCGGCATCGGCCAGGGATGGGCGCGCGCCGTCTACGGCAGTTCCACGGGCGGCTGGCGCACCCTGGCGCTGCAGGTGCTGCATCCCGATTTCTTCAACGGCGCCTGGGTCTTCTGCCCTGACCCCATCGACTTCCATGCCTACTCGCTGGTGGACCTGTATGACGACCAGAACGCCTTCTATGCACCCAGCCAGTGGAAAAAGGTGCCCATCCCCATGGAGCGCGAGCCGGATGGCAAGGTGCTTTCGGTGATGGAAGACGCCATCCGCTTTGAGCTGGTGCTGGGCACCAGAGGCCGTTCCGCGGAGCAGTTCGATATCTGGCAGGCCGTGTATAGCCCGGTGGGCGCGGATGGCTATCCGGCCCTGATCCTCGACCCCCACACCGGCGCCATCGACCACCAGGTGGCCGGGTACTGGAAAGAGCACTACGACCTGGTCCACATCATGCAACGCGACTGGAAGACGCTCGGCCCGAAGCTCATCGGTAAACTGCATTTCGCCGTTGGCACGGGCGACAATTACTACCTGGACCGCGCCGTCCGGCTGGCCGAAAAATTCCTGGAATCCACCAAGGACCCAGGTAAGGGTCCGTATTACGGCGGATCCTTCGATTACGGCCCCGGCATGCCCCACGGCTACACCGGTGACCCTTACCTGCCGATGCCGGTATCCAGCCAAACCGTCAACCAGCGGCTGATGCCGCTGATGATGGACTTCATGCTGAAAACCGCCCCCGAAGGCGCCGACGTCAAGAGCTGGCGCTATTGATGAGCCAACCGGCGGACCGAGATGCTTCTGGGTTGGCCGGATTGAAAAATCGGCGCCTACTGGAGGCCGTGGAAGCCGCTGGGTTGGATGTGCCGTTCACAGTCGATCGGAACATTCCGTATCAGCAGAACCTCAGCCTGGTAGTGCCGGACCAGCGCTTTCACGGCGTCGCGGGCGCCCGCGCGCCGGTGCTCATCACCTGGGAACCAGCAGAAATCGGGAGATGGCGATGCGGGCGCTTTTGTCGTTATGCAGGCGGGTACGCCGAAAAACTACCTTGAACTCGTCCACCATCCCGAGCGGCGGGCTTGCCGGGACCGCAAAATCGAGCGTCTCGGGCACGGGCAGGATGGGGTCTTTGGTCCCATCCGGGCGGGAGAGCACGGGCGCGGTCCCGAGGCTGCGCTCGAAGCTTCCGCCGCCTAGAACCACCAACTCCAGGGTGACGGACGCGGCGTTGGGATCGCCGTTGCGGATCTCCACATCGACCTTGGCGCAGCAGGCCAGATCGATGGGCTGGATCAGCTTCTGATGCGCTTCCATCTGCAAGGGCCAGCGGTCTACGGTGCGAAACGAGAGATCGGCCGGGCTGCCCCGCTCCATTAAGGAGTTGGGCGGCGGGCGGTTATTGAAGGTCAGCCAGCGATACATCCAGTACTCTCCGCCGAACGGGATGCTGAAGGGATGGGCCGGGGTGGCGCTGGGGAATCCGTTTCTGATGGCGGGTAATGGGGCGACCAGGGTGACCACCGGCTGCACCTCGGGCCGCAGGATCACGCCCGGAAAGTTCCCGCCGGCAACGGCCGGTTGCACCGGTGGGGGTGGCGGCGCTTGCGGCGCGTCCGAGTTCCCGGCGCCTTTCCCTTTGGCGGTGAGGGCATCGTCGTCACTGCTGGAAGGCTGGTCGCGGCCCATAAACTGGCGCAGCAGCTCGCCAATTCCGGCGGGGCTGCCGCCGCCCAGCCCGCCCGAGACCACGCGGCCGCCCAGGCCCGTCACGGTGAGGCTCGCCGCCAGGAGGATGGTCAGCAAGGCGCCCAGAAAGGACCGCGGCAGGCTGGAGGGCCGGTCTTCGCTCCAGGCGCCGCGGGACAAGGCCTGGAGGGTGAGGGTGGCGCAGCCGGCCACCAGCAGCGCGGCGGCCGCCAGCGGTCTCTGCATGCCCAACTCCACCACACCGAGCTGGGTCAGGCAGGCGCAGGTGAGCGCGGGCGCCAATTCACGGCCGAATCCGCGTGGTGGCAGGTAGTAGTCGTCGAAGAGGCCTTCCAGGGCCGGCGCCACCGGCAACGGCGGCGGCAGCGGATGGGTTACGCGCCATTGGGAATACAGCAGGCGGGTGGCCTTGACCACCAGAACCAGCCCGGCGGCCAGAGCCGCGGGCGAGAGTGCCGAGAGCAGAATAATGGCCGGCGCGAACCACACCGCCGCCGACGAAGTCCGCAGGGTATGCCATGCCATGTCGCAGCGCTCCTCGGCCGGCAGCGTGAAATATAAAAGGAAGGTGACCGCCGCGCTCCAGAACCAGGTGAGGAAGGCATAGCGCAGCGCATGCCCCGCCAAGCCGGCCCAGGTGAAGCGCTGGTGCTGGCTCATGGTGGTGAAGAACAGCATCCAGGCGCCCGCCAGCAGTCCGGCGATCTGGATCGGCAGGGCAAACCGTCCCGGCAACCGGCGGGGCGGGCGAGGTGGGCCTTCCGGCGGCGGAAGCGGTCCGGGATCGAGGCCGGGTAAAAGAGCCTGCACGATAGACTACTGTAACGACACCGCTGCGGGCTGGTTAGTTCCCCAGGGGATTCCCGGCGCGGCGTGCCTGGCGCACCACCGCCACCGCGCAGGCCAACAATCCCAGGCCCAGGACGAGCAGCGTAGATGGCTCGGGCACCTCACCAAAGGTTTGATCGAATTCGCTCACACTGGCGACGTTGAGGCTGGAATTGGCGGTGCCGGCTGAATCCAGGGTGATGAGGTCCTCTACGGTGACTTGCAGCAGATTGTTGAGACCGATTTCACCGCTTACGGTGGAGGTGCAGGAAGTTGCCGCCGGGCCGCAATTAGCGGGATAAAGGAACGGCGTCAGGGTGGCGCCGGTTGAAGAAAAGCTGAACTGCGAGGTGATATTGGAAGGGAGTCCGCCGTTATTCTGCACCGTCCCGGTGAAATCGACCGAACTGTCCTCAATCGGCGTTGTCGTTGGCACAGTGACCGTGTAAACGATATAGAACTGGGTCTGAAAGCCGTCCGAAGCCTGCCACGGGATCGAGGGATTTGAGGTTTGGAAGGTCAACTCCGGCGAAAACAGGGAACCGCCCACGCTAACCGTGACATCCGAGGACGATACCGCCGGATCGACCGTGTCGCCCAGCGTGTAGTTGTAGTTGAAATTGGAGAAAATGGCGTTGCCGATCTGGCATCCGCCGGTACCCAGGGCGGTGTAATTGTTCAGGGTGGTGTCGGAACAGAGCGGGGTGGCCCACAGAGCGGGAGAGAATGCCAGCAGAAGTCCCCATAACCGCAATTTGTACCCCATTGCAAAGTTTCTCCCGACAAGTGTAACAGAAGCGGCCCGGAATGGTTGGCCGGCCGTTCATTCGCTTTTAATTCGCTAATTCTGCTGCTGTTTGCGGCCGGTCCGCCACCTTCTGACGCGCCGGGCGCCGCCGGCAGCCACTACCAGCCCTGCGCCGATCACCAGGAACGAGAGGGTCTCGGGACTCGCCGCCCGGCTGTCAGTATCCGCGAACGGCAACTTGAAATTGGACACCGGCGCTGCGGTAGCGCGGTTGACGGACCAGCCCGGAAGAGCCTGCGCGGATTGTGAGGCTGCCAGCATGAGGATCGCCCCCACAATGGCAGCGGTGCGCCATCCGCGAATTCCAGACTTCCCCGGTTTCCCAAACCAACGCATGGCTGCTCCTCCGGAACGCGGCCCTTTCTTCGAGGCGCTTCGCGATTCGGAATACCCATTACAACCCGATTAGCGAACTCTGCCTCAATTGTAATTCCTGGTTCATGCCGGGCAGGCGTCAGTAAGTACTGGAAATGCAGCAACTTACTGCTAGTACCAAAGGCCGCGCGCGCTGAAGACGGCCCAGCCAGCGGCGGCGCCCAATTCAGCCCCACGGAAAAGGTACGGGGCGAAGGAGAACTGGCGGCCACCGAGGATTCGGGGGTGACCTCGATCGCCAGCACGGCCAGCCACGTTTCGGAATCGCCCTCGCCGCGCCAGCCGGGGCGCCACGCCAGCGCGATGCGGGCCGCCAACTCGGGAGGCGGTTCTTTTTACTCGCAGCGCAAGGCCACCACGGGATCCACCCGGGCGGCGCGGCGCGAGGGCCACCAAGCGGCGGCAACGCCCACGGCGCAGAGGATCAGGGCGGGCACCACCAGCGAGACCGGGTCCCAGGGCGACACTTCGAACAGCAGCCCGCGAATGGCGCCGGACAATGCCAGCGATCCGGCCGCTCCCACGGCCACGCCGGAGGCGACCCAGACGGCGGCCTGCCCCTGCACACGCCAGGCAACATCGCCCGGCCGGGCGCCCAAAGCCATGCGCACGCCGATTTCGCGGGTCTGCTGGGCTACCAGAAAGGCCAGCAGGCCGTACAATCCCACCGCGGCCAGCAACAGACCCAGACCGGCAAACCCGGCCACCACCGCGGCGATAAAGCGCGGCCGTTCGCGGAACTGGTCCACGCGCTCCTCCATGGTCTGAATATCCACCGGCAGCGTGGGATCGAGGACCGCAAATTCGCGGCGGATCCAGCGGCTCAGGGCCGCCGGGTCGAGCGCGGTCCGAAACACCGCGACGCCGCCGCGCCCCAGGCGCGTGGAATGGGCCATGCGGAGGCGGTAATATTCGGGTTCGGGCGCCTCCGCCACGCCGGCGTTCTTGGCATCCGCCGCGACCCCCACCACCGGAAACGAATGCTGGTCGCCATCCAGCACCAACCGTTCGCCGAGCGGGCTGTGGTTGCCGAACAGGCGGCGGGCCAGGCTGGCACTGAGGATTACGGGGCTATCGCCCGAGTCTCTTTCGCTTTCCAGAAAGGTGCGCCCCTGCAGAATCGGAATGCCCATGGCCTGGAAATAATCCGGGCTGACCCAGCGGAACGCCACCATGCCACCATTGGCGGCTACCGGCGGACGACCCACGATACGGATATTGGAATATGGCCGGCCCATGGAGCCGCGCGGCGGCACGCTGTCGGTTAGGGCAAACTGGCCGCCGCCGGGGATGCTCCGCAGGCGCTCCTCCAATTGGTCGAAGAAGGCCGCCTGGGCATCGGCCGGCCGGTAGCGCAGGCGGCGCAAGGTAAAAGACGCCATCACCAGGTGTTCCGAACGGAAGCCCAGCGGCTGCTCTTCGAGTCTCCACAGGCTGCGCACAAACAGCGAAGCTCCGGTGAGCAGCACCAGCGAGAGGGCCACCTGGGCCATAATTAGGCAGCGGCGCAGAAACAGGCGCGCCGATCCGGCCGTGCCCCTGCCTGCGAGCGCCTCCGCGCGCGGTTGCTCCAGGGCCGGCGCCAGGCCGAACAGCAGCGCCGCGGCCACCGTGGCGGCCACGGCGAATCCCAGAACCCGCAGATCCACGCGCGCCTGCTCCATCCGCACCATGCCCTCGGGCGCGAGCCGCACGAACAGCCGAACCAGCACCCAACCCAGGCCGCAGCCAGCCGCGCCGCCCGAAAGCCCCAGCAGCAGGCTTTCGGTGAGCATCTGGCGGATCAGGCGTCCGCGCCCCGCGCCAATGG
>Ga0335074_10002752_pt1 | contig 23953 bp, 23 predicted proteins | sample Lox_Sample_23_FD_206715 | JGI IMG/M metagenome (GOLD analysis project Ga0335074, IMG submission 206715) | Soil microbial communities from Loxahatchee National Wildlife Refuge, Florida, United States - Lox_Sample_2.3 | ecosystem: Environmental > Terrestrial > Soil > Wetlands | place: USA... | reverse complement strand
AGTTCCAGGTACTCGGTCTCCGGCTCGGCCACGACGAGCTTGAGCGCAGCGGAGCTATCCAGGTAAATCATCAGTACCGCTCGTCATCGCGCATCTGCGCCAGAGCTGCGCTGAGGGACACGTCCTCATCCGCCTCGCCGCGCGGCGGGGTAGGCGGGATCGGCCCGGGGTTGGCTGCCGGGGTTGCCCGGCCTTGCGCTATCAGGCGATCGAGCAGGGGCACCCCTGTGGTAGCGGCGGCGGGCATGATGCGGGCAACAGGACGCCCGTACTCGCTGATCTCGACGGACTCCCCAGCCTTGACACGCTCTAGCACCCTGGCAGTCTGCCGGTTCAGCTCGCTTACCGTCACGGACTCCATAAGACCAATGGTACTACCAAGTACTACCTAGTGGCGGCGGCATGGCGGACGAGTTCGCCCGGCGCGACAAATGCGCAGCAGTAGCACGCCAGCGAGGTCCATTGCCAGCGTCACGCCATGCTTCCCACCGGGACCTGAGGTGCGGCAGCAACGCCGCCAGGTAGTCGCGCGCCTCGTCGCTAGTGGTCATGGGCAACGCCAGGCCCGCCGCCCACACGCCCCACCTATCCAGCCCGGGTGCCATGATCTCCTGGAAATACGGTGCGCACTCAGATTGCCAGACCAGGCCAGCCCGGCTTCCGTCCGGAGCTAGGCGCCCGCCACGGGCAGCTCCGACTGCTTCCTCCTGGACTGCGGCACGTGGGTGGCGATCGGCGAAATGCACTGTCGCCAGGTCCACATCGTCGAGTTCCTCGTAACCTCCTCTGCCGCTCAGGGTGCCAGCGAGAGTGCTCAGCCTGAACTGCTGGCGTCAGTTCTCGTCCCGCCGACGTCAGCTGCCCGTTCGGAAGATAGTTGCCCGGCGGACCAACGTGTGGCGGTGAAGTAGAGGCCACCGGCCGCCGCCAGGCCCACCAGAATCGCGAGCCCAGCCCAGCCAGGCCCGGTCAGATGCCAGCCGAGCGCGGCGTCGAGCGAGTACGCTCCGGGTCCGGTGCTCACGAGCGCCGCCGCGATGACGCCGATGATGGCGACATACTCCCAGCCGCCTTTGAAAACGAAGAAGCCCTTGCCCCGGTGATCGGTCATCGCCGCGACAGCCATCAGGCCGATGTAAGCGGCACCCGCGACGGGGAACGCCAGCCCGGCCGCCATGAGAATCGCGGCGCCTATCTCATTGGCCGCGGCCAGCCGGGCGTGCAGCCAGCCGGGATGCAGTCCGAGACCGTCGAACCAGCGGGCGGTGCCGGCGAGCCCCCCGGAGCCGAATACCTTGTTCAGCCCGTGAATCTCCAGCATTACGCCGAGGCTGAGCCGAATTATAAGCAAACCTAGCGGAACACTATTCACTGGGGATTCCATCCACAAAGAAAGTTCTGAGATGAGAACGACGCCGCCCTGATGGTCATTTTCAAATCTGGGTTCTCAAGAAAAGCGGCACAACTTAGAGGACATCTGGAAAGATTGCACCAGGGTTGAGGAGGTTACCGGGGTCGAGCGCCTCCTTGATGCGTTGCGACAGCGCCATGACGTCGGGACCGACCTGACCGGGCAGCCAAGCCTTCTTAAGCCTGCCGACCCCGTGTTCGCCCGTGATCGTGCCACCCAGGCCGATGGCGAGATCCATGATCTTTCCGAAGGCGATACGAGCGTGCTCGGCCTGTTCGCGATCGGCGGGGTCGAACACGATCAGCGGGTGGGTGTTGCCATCGCCGGCGTGCGCGATGACCGCGATCACAAGTCCGTGCGCCGACGCGATGGCCTCGATCCCGGCCAGCAGCGCGGGCAGCTCCGGGATTGGCACTCCGACGTCCTCGAGCAGCAGCGCGCCCGTGCGCTCGACCGCCGGGATCGCGGCGCGCCGAGCGACAATGAAGGCATCGCCTTCGGCCGGGTCGTCCGTGGCGATCACCTCGGTCGCACCGGCCTGCTCGCACGCTCCGGTGATGGCAGCGATCTCGTCGGCCGCCGCGAACGGTCCGGCGCTGTTGACCCGCCCGCCATCGGCCTGTGCCACGAGCAGCGCGGCGGCAGTGCGGTCGAGGTCCATCGCGAGCATGTCCTCGACCGCGTTGATCGCGGTGTTGTCCATGAACTCGAGCATCGCGGGGCGGATGGCCGCTGTGATCGCGAGGATCGCGTCCGCCGCGGCCTGGACCGTGGCAAACGTCGCGACGACGGTCCGCGCGGCCCCCTGTTTCGGCAGCAGCCGCAGCGTCGCTTCCGTGATGATCCCCAGGGTCCCCTCGCTGCCCACGAAGAGCTTGATCAGTGACAGGCCCGCGCTGTCCTTCAGCCGGGCGCCGCCGAGCCGAACGGCGGTCCCATCGGCGAGCACGACCTCCAGCCCCAGGACATAGTCGGTGGTCACGCCGTATTTCACGCAGCACAGGCCGCCGGCATTGGTGGCGACATTGCCGCCGATGGAGCAGATCTCGAACGACGACGGATCGGGCGGGTACCAGAGCCCGTGTTCGGCCGCAGCCCGCTTCACCTCAGAGTTGAGCAGCCCCGGCTGGACAACGGCGACCCGGCTCGGCGGATCGACCGAGATGGCCCGCATGCGCTCGGTGGACACGACGATCCCGCCGTCCACCGCGGTCGAGCCGCCGGACAGGCCAGTGCCAGCGCCGCGCGGCACGATCGGAACACCGTGCTCGGCCGACCAGCGCACGGCGGCCTGCACGTGCGCGGTGCACTCCGCCCGGACAACGGCGACCGGCCATCCGGCGTCCGGGTCGTTGGCCCGGTCGCGCCGGTACTTCTCGATCCGATCACGATCGGTGACAACTACGCCGCCCGGGAGCGCGGCCATCAGCTCAGCTAGTTCGGACGCGGTGGAGGTGGGATGCAGTGCGGTCACCCGAACGAGCCTCTCGCGACGACCTCGGGGTCATGGCTTGGGATCACTTCGCACCCGAGTTGCTCGATTTTGGCGAAGCTGCGCATGTAGTGACTCAGACTCGTGAACGAGCCCACCGGGATGTGTCCCAGGCGCTCGTCGCCGTGCCAGTTCGCGTACCAGCTGATGCAGTCTCCGGCGATGAGGTAGCGGGTGCTGCCCGCGTCGACCAGGACTCCTTGCGATCCCGGCGTGTGGCCGGGCAGGTGCACGAGGCGGATCCCGTCCATGACGTCCTGGTCCCCGGCGACGCTCTGCATGCGGCCGAGCGAGCCGATCCACGGCGGCTGCATCCCCGGCCGCCGCTCGTAGGAGGCGAGGTTGGGCTGCATCGGGTCGATCGCGTACCGGAGTTCGCTCTGCTGGACCAGCACGCGGGCATTCGGGAACAGGTCATTATTCGAGCAGTGATCCCAGTGCAAGTGCGTGTTGATGACGGTCCGCACCTCGGCCGGGTCGATCCCGGCCGCCTGGAGCGCGGCCAGCGGTTCCTGACCGGGCTCGCGCGTGATCACCAGTCCGTGCCGGTCGCGCACGTTCTCTGGGGACGCCGAGCCGGTGTCGACGACCACGGGATGCTCACCGCCGACAATCACGAACATGAGTAGTTCAGCGGTAGCGGTGTCCGCGTAGCCGCGGTCGTACGTCATGCGCGCGCGGGAGACATTCGTGATCGTGCCCACGTGCAGGGCCTGGATCCTGAGCTGCATGAGCCTTCCTTCAACTTACGTCGGGCAGGCCAGCGTGGCCCGCGACAGGCGCAATCGCACGGCGAAGCCGGGGCAGAACCTCCTGGCCCAGCCGGATGATCTGGTCCCTGGCCATGTCCGGAGCGACGCCGGCTTCGTGCACACGAAGGCTCACTGACTCGGCTCCCGAGACCCACACAGCCGCCGCGACGCGGCAGGCGAGCTCGTCTGCATCCGCTGTGGCGATGGCCTCTCCGCAGCGCGAGTCCAGCCAGGCCGGGCTGGGCGAGCCGAGCCAGACCGCGCAGGTGATACACACTGGGCCAGGGCCTCCGGCCGCGCGGTACGCCCGAGTCAGCTGCCGGATCCAGCCGGGCGCCGCGCTCGCCTCGACCGCGAGGCCAGTCCCGTGGCGGGCGGCCAGGCGGGCCGCCCGTACGTTCGCCGCGGAAGATATCAGCGGAACCGGCGACCCGGCCGCGCTCGGGACGGGCGCGCCCCCCACCGCCCCCCCGGCCGGATCCTCCGCCGCCGCCCGCAGGGCCGCGGCGAGCTGGGCCAGGCCGCGGGCGAAGCGGTGGGTGAGACCGCCGGTCGGGGCACCCAGCAGCGCAAGGTCGGCCGGGATCGCGCCCGCCGCGACGCCGACGCCGACCCGGCCCGGAAACCGCACGCCGAGCCGGGCAACGTCCCCGGCAACGAGCCGCGCCGCGCGGAGCGGCAGGACCAGCGGGCCGGGTGCTACCCAGCCCGCAGGCATGTCCGCCAGCAGCCACCCGGCCAGCTGGACCGGGTCGGGCTGGTACGCGGCGAAGCTGCCGGGAGGCTCGGCCAACGTGATCCCGTCGAAGCCGTGATCGACGGCCAGGCGAGCCTGAGCCAGGACCTCCATGACCAGGTCCGGGGCGCTCAGCTCGCAGTGCGGACAGATCCGCATCGCGACCGAGCCCGGGGCGAAGGCGCTCGCTGGTGACGGTCGCATCGGCCGCTACCCGTCGGTGGGCACGAGCACGCCGTCGCTCGCGCGGTTCATGGCGTCCCGGACGGCGGCCAGCATGGACGTGATCAGGTCCGCCTGCGTGCGGCGCTCAGCCGGCGTGAGCGAGTACGCGTACCGGGTCAGGCCGCCGTAGCCCATCGCGTCCCATCGGGTGACCAGGTCCTCGACTTGCTCCAGCACCTCGCTCGGCACCGCCTTGCGCGGCAAGCGCAGCTCGGCAATGCGCATCCACGCCGCCGCCAGCTGCTGCGGCGTCGGCACGGCCGCCCCGGCCATGTCCACGCTGACCGCGTCCTGCAGCCGCTGCGCCGTCGGCTCGAGCTGGCCCCGCGAGAACGGGACGTCGGCATCGTGGCCCCGCAACGGCAGGGGCAGCGGAACGTCGGCCTCCGCGGGCATCACTCTGCCGCCAGCATCCGGTCGTAGATCTCGTGGAAGTTGCGGATGAACCCCTCGGCGTAGTTCGAGAGATAGACGTGGCCGTCGGGCTTGGTCTTCACTCCGCGCTGGACCTTCGGGAGGTTGTACATGTCCTGGTCGAGGATCCGGGCGAGCGCGCCCAGCTCGGGTGCCTCGCACCACGAGCTCTCGATCCAGTGGACCTTCGCGGCGGGCGGCTTGGGCTTCCCTTCGGGCCAGGGCGCCAGGAAGATGACCTCCATGATCGATCGCTCCGGATTATCGCCGTAAGGCAGGAAACGGAACACGATCCGCGCCCAGCCGCCCCAGGGATGCAGGTTGGGGAACAGCGAGTTGAAGTACTGGTCGAGCATCTCGGTGTCGGAGTACCGGTCGACCTTGTCTCCAATGATCTTCCGCAGGTAGTCCCGCATGGTCGCGGCGCTCTCACGCCGTTCGGCCGCGGCCTCGTCCGGGGTCTGGATGATTCCCCGGTGGGCGCTGGTCCCGCGCAGGACGTTCCCGTTGGCACGGGCGTAATTCCCGAAGATGTCGTAGTGGACGTTGGCACCGTCGAAGCCGGCCAGCAGGCTCTGCGGGTGCGTCGCGATCAGGTGCCAGCCCTCGCTGAAGGCCTCCTCCGTCAGCTTCCAGTTCGCGTCGACGATGCGGGCGACGTGGGCCTGCTTGTACCGCTTCTCCAGCTCGAACTTCTCGAACTGCCTGATCATGGGCCTGCCCAGGTACTCCTCCAGCGGGACACACTCGGGGTCGGGGTTGATGAACACCATCCCGCCCCACAGTCCGACCTGGACTTCGGGCAGGGACAGATCCTCGGTCCGAAGGCCGGGGAAGTCCCAGGGGCAGGTCATCTCCTTCATCGAGCCGTCGAGCTTCCAGCTCCAGCCGTGGAACGGGCACCGGAACTCCGTCGCGCGCTTGCCGCCGAACTCCCGCAGCTGCCGGCCCCGGTGCAAGCACGCGTTGTAGTAGCCCTTGATCTGCGTCGCCGATACCCGCACGATCAGGAACGACAGGTGCGCGACGTCGTAGACGTGGTAGTCGCCGACCTCCGGGATGTCGTCCTGGTGGCAGGCCATCTGCCAGACGCGCTTCCAGATCCTCTCGACCTCTAGCTCGTGATACTCGGGCCTGAAATACCGATCGACCGGCAGCCGCCGGACCCCGCCCGGCATCGGCGCGTCCACCCGGTAGATCTCCGGCAGCAGCTCCGGCTTGCTCTCCTGCGCGAACAAGACGTCCTTGGGGAACCAGCCCGCCGACCGCGGACCCTGCTCGGTGATCTGACCCTTGTCGCCGACATAGCGCGCGACAACTCGCCGGGTCAGATCACGCTGCGCGGCCCTGGCCAGCTCACTCTGGTCCGCGTCGGGCACCTCGCCCAGGTAGGCGCGGGCCGCCGCGTCCTGGTCCCAGAGCTCCGGCGCCTCCTCTACCGGCACCACGCTCCAGACCAGGTCCCGCTCGGGGGGCAGGGTGGGACCGCCGACGAAGTTCAGGAAATGCGGGTCCGCATGCGTGACGTCACCCTCGATGTAGGTTCCGTCGTACTTGAACACGCCGAACGCGGACCCGCGCGACACTTTTACCAGGCCGTCGCCCAGTTCCTCGTAGAGCATTCCCGAAATCGGGTGGGGCTCCGCGCGCATGACACCGTCTCCTGTCTCGTGCGGCCTAGCGCAGTCCGCCGAGGACGGCGGTATTGCCCTGAGTCCATGTGAAGTAGCAGCGCCGCTCGGCGATCCGCCACCCTGCTGGCGTCGGGACGCAGAGATCCTCGTAGCGCGCCCCGGTCTGACACAAGTCCGCGCGGTTCTCCGGCAGCCAATGCTGGCCGATCAGATAGCAGATCCCGCGGGCCCGTTCGGCGTCCGCGTCGAACTCATGGTTGCTGAGGTAATGCTGTGACTCGAACCGCTCCTTGGCTCGATTGACGAACGAGCTGAGGCCGTCATACCGGATGACCGGTGCGTCCGCCATGAGGTGGAATTCGATTATCGCGTCGTCGGTGAAGACATCACGGAGAAGTTCTGGCTGGTTACGGTCGATGGCATGCGCGTAGCGGATAGTGAGCCGGGTGAGCTCGGCGATATCGGCGGGGCTCAGTTGGCCGGTCACTCAGATCTCCTCGACACCCGGCAGCGCCCGGAATTCCTCGTCGAGCAGCACGTCCATATACCGCATGCCCTCGCGGTCGAAGTAGGCGGTTTCCTTTGCGATCTTTCCGTCCGCGAAGTGATAGATCGCGATGGGCCGCGCGTGGCGCTTCTCGCCGGTCTCCGTAGTGAACTCCATGTCCTGCATCATCAGCACCGAGTCCTCGCTGACGAAGATCTCCTTGACAATATTGTCACGGTCAACACACGCGACCGGCGGGATGGAGAGCAGGCGCTTCCACATTTCCCGGACCGCAATCTCGCCGCTGATGCGCAGCCGGTACGGGTAGTACTCGTAGACCGGCTCTGCCGCCATCGTCGCCAGGGCGCCATCCAGATCCTGGGCCAGCTCAGTGCGAATGTGCTCGGCGATAACGGCCATCCGGTCTTCCAGATCCATGCCATAACCTCTTTACACGTTAAGTACGGACGATACCTGCTTATCGGCACCGAGGCGCGCGTGAAGCCTCGGATAAACCCGCCTGACGTTGCCCTCGAAAACCCGCGCCTGATCTTCCGGAGAAAGGTTGAGCGCCCTGATATAGCGGCCCGTGTCGTCCCAGGGATAACCAGTGGCGGGATTGACGCCGCGGACGGCGCCGAGCATTTCGGAAGCGAACAGAACATTTTCCGGGCCGACCACCCTGAGCAGGAGCTCGATTCCCGGCTCGTGATAGACGCACGTATCGAAGAAGACGTTGGGCAGGACGTGCTCGAGCCTCGCCGGGTGGCCCAGGCGCTCAGCGAGGCCGCGGAAGCGGCCCCAGTGGTACGGCACCGCCCCGCCGCCGTGCGGGATGACCAGCCGCAGGTCCGGGAACCGCGCGAACAGGTCACCGCTGACCAGCTGCATGAAGACGGCCGTGTCGGCGTTCAGGTAGTGAGCGCCCAGGGTGTCGCAGGCGGGCGCGCACGAGGCCGAGACATGGATCATTGCCGGAACCCGGAGTTCGGTCATCGCCTCGAACAGCGGGAACCAGTACGGGTCGGTCAGCGGCCGGGCGGTCCAGTGCCCGCCCGACGGATCGGGGTTGAGGTTGCAGCCGACGAACCCGAGCTCGTCCACACACCGGCGCAGCTCGGCGACGCTGGTGCTCAGGCCGCCGTCGGGCGTCTGCGGCAGCTGGCAGACGGCGGCGAACTGGCCCGGGTAGAGGCGTGCGACGCGGGCGACCAGGTCATTGCAGACGCGGGCCCAGGCCACTGCCGCCGCGGGCTCCGGCACGTGATGGCCCATCGCCGACGCCTGCGGCGAGATCAGCATCAGGTCGGTGCCCCGGTCCCGCATCAGCCGGAGCTGGTTGTCCTCGACTGAGGCGCGAAGCACGTCGTCGGGGATGAGGGGCGTCGCTGACTCCGGGCCTGTACCCTCGGCGAGCCAGGCCAGCTGGGCCGCACGGTAGTCCCGAAGCGCGGCCGGCGCGGTCGTGTAGTGGCCGTGGCAGTCGATGATCATGACGGTGCGCCTGGCAGCTCGTCCACATAGACCAGACCCTTGGCCGCCAGCCGCTCGCGCATCCCGAGCAGATCGAGGCTGAGCTCCCCCGCCGCGTACCGCCCGCGCGACACCACCTCTCGGTCCGCCCGCGCTCTGGCCGCAGCCAGCACCGCGGCCGCCGCGTCCCGGCTGACGATCACGACGCCGTCGTCATCCGCGACAACGATGTCCCCCGCCGTGACGAGCTGGCCCGCGCAGACGACCGGGACGTTCACACTGCCAAGGGTTTCCTTGACAGTTCCGGCCGCGCATACCGACCGGGCCCATACCGGGAAGCCCATGGCCCGCAGCTCGGCGACGTCCCGGCAGCCCGAGTCGATCACAAGCCCCCGGACGCCGCGGGCCTGCATCGCCGTCGCGAGCAGCTCACCGAAGTAGCCCGCGTCGCACGGCGTGGTCGGCGCCACCACCACCACGTCGCCTGCACCGCACAGCTCGACGGCCACGTGCAGCATCCAGTTGTCGCCTGGCGGCACGGACACGGTCACGGCCGAGCCCGCGACCGGCGGCGACGGGAACACCGGCCGGATCGCGGCGTCGAGCAGGCCTGAGCAGCCCTGGGCCTCGTGCACGGTCGCGACGCCGAGTCCGCGGAATCCGTCCACCAGCTCCGCCGGCCCTCGGGGCGGACGCCGGACAGCTAGCCCGGTTACTGGCAGTCCGCTCACTGGAGGGCCGCCCGGACGCGGGGTATGATCTCGGACGCGAATCGCTCGCACTGGTCCGGCTGCCGGAGGCTGACGATCGGGAGCGTGAATCCGGCCCTGACGATCTGCACGAGCTGTGCCGCGATGGCCTCGTCCGGCCCGGCGATGAACCGCGTGGTCGGCGACGCGCCGGCATCGAAGCTGACCACCACGAGGCATGCGTAGGTGAGCTCGGCCGGATCGCGCCCGGCCGCCCTGGCCGCGTCCTGGACCAGCCGGAGCTTGTCGAGGGCGGCGTCGAACTCAACCGTCGGCAGGGAGCCGAGCCAGCCATCGGCGCGGCGGCCCGTGAGCGCGAGTCCGCGCGGCCCGTAGGTTCCGATCCACAGCGGGATAGGCCGCTCGGGGCGCGGGTCGATGAATGCGTCCTTTACCCCGAACACCTCGCCCTGGTAGGTCACCGGGCCGGGGCCGGCGGACCAGAGTGCCTGAATGATCTCGACGGCCTCCTGCAGGGCCGTCATCTTGGCCGCGTCGGGGCGGACAGCCAGGCCGAACGACTCGAACTCGGCGTCGTACTTCCCGACGCACAAGCCCAGCCGCAGACGGCCGCCGGAGAACCGGTCGAGGGTCGCGGCCATCTTGGCCAGGACGGCGGGCTCTCGGTAGGGCACGCACAGGGCGTTGCTGCCGACCGCGATCCGCTCAGTCTGGGCCGCGACCCAGGTCAGCGCCGTCCACGGGTCGCACGTCGGCTTCGCGTACTGCAGATGGTCGCTCATCGTGAACAGGTCAAAGCCGGCTGCATCCGCGCGCTGGGCATACGCGACGATCTCGTCGACCGGCATGTCATGCCCCGGATCGATACCGAACCGCACGTCCTGTGCCGTCATGTCGTGACCTTCCCTGCCTGATTGAGCGTGCTGCCCGCGCTGGCCAGACCGGACCGGATGAGGTCAGCGGCGCGCTCGGCGATCATGATCGTCGCGGCATTCGTGTTGCCGCTGATCAGCGACGGCATCACCGAGGCGTCGACCACCCTGAGCTTCTTGACGCCGCGTACCCGCAGCTGCGGGTCCACGACCGCGATGTTCTCCGTCTCCGGTCCCATCCGGCAGGTGCCGATCGGGTGGGAGGAGCCGAACGACGACGAGCGGAGGTGACTCTCCCAGTCCGCGTCCGAGGCGACGCCCGGCCCGGGCGCGATCTCGCCGGAGACGTAGCGCGCGAGCGGGCCGGCCGCGAAGATCTCCCGGACCGCGCGGCCGACCGCCGTGAATCGCGCCACGTCGCCGGGATCGCCGAGCAGGCTCATGGACACGATCGGCGGATCCTGGTAAGCCGGCGACCGGAGCCGGATCGCGCCGCGGCTGACCGGGTGCAGCAGGCAGGGGTAGACCGACACCAGGGCCGACGGGCTCATCTTCACGCCGTGCACCTCGTGCCCGACCGTCGCCGGATCGGCCATCCCGTACGGGCCGAACATGAGCTGATAGTCCGGCCCCTGGCCGCCGGAGTCCGCGAGGTCCCCGAACACGACCGCGTGACACAGCGGCGAGGTCACCGGCCCGCGCCGGCGCAGCAGGAAGTCCAGGCCGTGCAGCACCGAGCGGAGCGGTGTCGCGTCCTGGTTCAGGGTGCGCTCGGTCACCCCGAACGTCATGACGCCGGCCGGATGCTCCTGCAGGTTCTGGCCGACGCCCGGCAGGTCTCCGGTGATCCGGACCCCGGCCCGGCACAGGTGATCGGCGGGCCCGAGGCCCGAGAGCATCAGCAGCTTCGGCGACCCGAACGTCCCGGCGCTGAGAATGACCTCGCGCCCGGCCCGGGCCTGCAGGAGCCCGCCGCCCTGCTCGTATTCGATGCCGGCGGCCGCACCGTCCTCGACGAGCACGCGTGACACCGTCGTGTGCAGCCAGACGGTTAGGTTGCCCCGCCGCCGCGCCGGCGCGAGATAGGCGCGGGCGGTGCTGTGCCGCAGGCCGTTCTTCTGGGACACCTGCGCGTAGCTCGCCCCGTGCTGCCCGGCTCCGTTGTAGTCCGCCGGGGCCGGGTGCCCGGCGGCCCGGGCGCCGGCCAGGAAGGCGTCGGTGAGCGGATGGCGGATCCGCACCAGGGACACCCGCTGCGGCCCCGACCCGCCGCGGAAGGCGTCCGCGCCCCGCTCGAACGTCTCGGCCTTCCTGAAGTACGGCAGCACCGACTCGTAGTCCCACCCGGCGCAGCCGAGCGACGCCCAGTGGTCGTAGTCGGCCCGGTTGCCGCGGACCCAGAGCATCGCGTTGACCGAGCTGCCGCCGCCGATCACCTTGCCCGCTGCCCAGTGGTCGACCATGCCGCCGCGGGATGGGTCGGGCTCGGTCTCGTAGGACCAGTCGTAGGTCGCCTTGAGGGTCAGCATCGCCGCCGGCACGCGGATGCCGACGACCCGGTCGCCGCCCCCGGCCTCGACCAGGAGCACCCGGGTCCGGCCGTCCTCGGTCAGCCGGTTCGCGAGGACGCAGCCGGCCGAGCCGCCGCCGACGATGATGTAGTCCCACTCGGGCGCCGCGGCGGTAGCCGCCATCACGGGGCTCCGTCCGGCGGCACGCTGATGATCGCGGCGTAGTCGCCGTCAGGCTGCAGCGAGATCGACTTCGGTTCGAGGTACTCGAGAAGACCCTCGCGCCCCATCTCGCGCCCGACGCCCGATTGCTTCAGACCCCCGAATGGCGCGGTGATGTCGACGGTGTAGGCGTTGAGAGCGACCGTTCCCGCCCGGATACGCCGGGCGACGTCGAGCGCGGCGCGGCTATCGGTGCCGAACACGGTGGCGGACAGCCCGAAGGCCGAGTTGTTTGCCAGCGCGACGGCGTCGTCCGTTCCGTCGTGGGGAGTGACGGTCAGCACCGGCCCGAAGATCTCCTCCTGGAAGATCCTCATATCCGGAGTCACATCCGCGAACAGAGCGGGCTCCAGGAAGTAGCCGTGGGTGAATGCCCGCGGGCGGGTGCCCCCGGCGACGAGCCGGGCGCCCTCCTTTCGGCCGGCGGTGACGTAGTGCTCGACCCGGTCCCGGTGCTCGGCCGTGACCAGGGGACCCACCTGGACGTCCGGGTCCATCGGATCGCCGATCCGCAGCGCCGCGAGCGCCTCGCAGAGCCGGCCGACGACCCCGGCGTAGTCGCGGCGCGGCGCGAGGACCCGCGACTGCGCCGTGCAGGTCTGGCCGTAGGACCCGGTGACGCTCGCAGCAACGATTCCCGCCACGGCCAGGTCGAGGTCCGCGTCGTCGAGGATCACGGCCGGGGCCTTGCCGCCGAGTTCGAGCGCCACGCGCCGGCCGCTGCCGCCGCAGATCTCGGCGATGCGCTGGCCGACCTGCGTGCTGCCGGTGAAGCTCACCTTGTCGACGCCCGGATGGGATACCAGGAGCTCGCTCTCGCGCGGCCCGGCGGCCAGCAGGTTGAAGACGCCCGGCGGGAATCCGGCGTCCGCGACCGCGTCGGCCAGCATGAAACACGACAGCGGCGCGGCCGGCGGCGCCTTCAGGATCACCGAGCAGCCGGCGATCAGGGCCGGAGCCGCCTTCTGGACCGCCAGCGCGAAAGGCACGTTCCACGGCACGATCGCGACGACGACTCCGACTGGCTCCAGGGCCACCAGGGTGTTACCGAAGGCGCTGCGCTGGCGGCGTTCCCATTCCTGCGTCTCCGCCAGCGCGGCGTAGTAGTCCAGCTGGACTGGCGGCACGGCCGCCTGGTACCCGCGCGAGACGTTGATGGAGAATCCAGTTTCCTCCGTCATCACGGTGGCCAGCTCGTCGGCGCGCCCGCGCAGGATCTCCGCCAGGCGGCGGCACGCGGCCGAACGCTCCGCGGGGCTGGCCGACCGCCACGGACCGCCGTCGAAGGCGGCGCGGGCGGCAGCCACGGCCGCGCTGACGTCGGCAGCCGTCGCCGCCGGCACGCTGCCGCATACCTCCTCGGTGAACGGCGACAGTACCTCGATGGTCTCCGGCCCGGAAGCCTGCTTCCAGGCGCCGTCCACGAAGAAGGCTCCGTACGTGTACCCCATCAGGCTCCTCGACATCTCACGGCAGCCGCCAGCTCGCAGCGCAGGCGCACTCCGCCGGTCCGCTCAGAACGCGCCGCTGGTCGGCTTGTGGACGTCTCCGCGCGGGAACTTGTCCTCCGTCGGCGGAGTGAGGATCTCCTTGTACGAGAACCCGATCCGGTCGGCGACCGGCTGGAGCGCGGCGGTGTCGAACTGGAACAGCCCGGCGATGTTGCCGCTCAGCATCTGGGCTGCCTCGGTCACCGGGACGCCCGCCTCGCCGAGGGTCGCCTGCAGGTAGTCCAGCGTGAGGGTGCCGGGCGAGGCCGCCCACGCGCCCTCGTGGTGCGGGAAGTCCATGCCCAGCATCATCTTGCCGAGGCCGATCTCGTGCCGGGCCCGCACCTCGGCCAGCGAGAAGATCGACGAGCCCAGATGGCACTGCCGGGCGAAGTACTCCGAGGGCTTCAGCCGGACGATGTCGCGGATATCCTTCCGGGCCCAGCTGCCATCCATGATGAAGTCCATCGACCGGAGTTCGGCGACGACCCAGTCCGAGCCCATCTCGGTGAAGGCAACCTGCAGGTCCGGGTGGCGCTCGAGCACTCCGCCCCAGATGAAGTGGCCCAGCATCTGATGCGCGAAGAAGAAGTTCAGCGGGATGTGCACCCGCGCGGCGACCGCCGGGTGCGGCACCCCGACCAGCTGCGGCGCCCACCGGGTGATCGATGACACCGCGACGTGGCAGTTGGCCGGCATGCCCAGCTCCGCCAGCGTGGCCCAGATCGGATCGAAGCGCAGGTCGAACAGCGGCGCCGAGTCGTCGAACTGCGGCAGGACAACCCCGCGGATGCCGGCCTCGTGGGCTGACTTGATCTCTGCGACGGTCGCGTCGACGTCGGCGAAGCTCGCCACCGCCATCGCCGCGAACCGCTCCGGCGCCTGGCTGTAGAAGTCGGCCAGCCACCGGTTGTACGCCGCGTTCCCGGCCTCGACCAGTTCCTGCCGCGGCGACCAGCCGATGAGGCGCGCCACCAGGGGCTTCAGCTCGAACGGCCGGCCGAAGTCGGGGAACAGGACCTCGGCGGCAATGCCCTGCCGGTCGAGCTCGGCCAGGCGGGCCGACATGTCGCCGTAGCCGTCGATCCGGCCGGTCGCCACGACCTCCTGGTCCCAGCGCTCCAGTTCCTCCGGGTCGAACTGCGCGACGAGAGCCCGCGTCTCCGACGGCAGTCCGCCCTTCTCATCCCACAGCCGGCAGAAGTCGTCGAACTCCTCGTGGAAGCTGGCCGGAAGGTACGGGCGGTACTCCCGCATCTGCGCCGACGCGTGACCATCCGAGGAGATGATCAGTGCCTTCCGCGCCAGCTCCTCGTTGTCCGGGCCGCTCGCCTGCGTGCTGTCAGTTCCGACCGTCATCTGTTCCACTCCTCCGGGCCTAATAAACTCTACTGAGTTTATAACGACCTGATTGAGCGTGTCGAGATCGCTCATTAGTTTATTTGACTGCCGCCGACGGGCTGAGCTGGCGATACTGGCGGGACCGCGGGCTTGCGCCCCCGGCCAGGACGCCGCCCGCCCTACGCGAGAGCCCGGACCACCGTGTTCGCGTCGAGGACGGCGTGGGTCAGCCGGCGGGGCGCCACGCTGTCGCCGATCAGGTGCACGGGCAGCGAGCCGAGCTGAGCCCGCAGGCCGTCCACGGCGACGTTGGGCACCTTGACGACGACGCCGTCGACGGCGAGCTCGCGCCGGCCGCCGGTGATCAGGTCCTCGAGCTCCGCCCGGCCGGCGCGCACCGACACCAGGGCGGTGAACGGCAGGTACTCGGCACCGGCGCCGCGCAGCCGCCGGTGCAGGAGCGGGAGGCTCTCGTGCGGGATCGACCTGCCGATCGCGGGGTTCGGCGTCGCGAACGTGATCTGCAGGCCGGCGGCAACCAGGCATTCAGCGGCGCTGCACACCTCCCAGAACCCGGTGCCATCGTCGACGACCAGCACCCGCTGGCCAAGCTCGCGCCGGGTCCCGTCCAGCACGTCCCACGAGGTGAGCACGGGTATCGCGGCATCGCCGGCGTCCACGGGCAGCGGCGCCGGGACCGAGCCCGTGGCGATCAGGACCATGTCCGGCCGGTCGGCGAGGATCGCCGCCGCGTCCGCGCGCGTGCCCAGCCGGACGTCGACGTCCAGCCGCTCGAGCTCGTCGGCCAGGTACCGGGCGAACTCGCCGAGATCCGCGCGCAGCGGGCCCCGCGCTGCGCGCAGCAGCTGGCCTCCGAGCTGCGTCTCCTGCTCGTAGAGGACGACCGCGTGCCCGAGCTGCGCGGCCACCCGCGCGGCTTCCATGCCCGCCGGGCCGCCCCCGGCGATCACGAGCCGCCGAGGCGACGTCGTCCGGGCCGCCGAGATGCCGCTCCACTGGAGCTCACGGCCCGCGCTCGCGTTGATCGCGCAGGTCACGCCCCCTTGCGACTGCCGGCAGTCCTGCACGAAGCCCACGCACCGGCGGATGCGCCCGGCATCCCCGGCCAGCGCCCTGGCGGGCAGCTGCGGGTCGGCGATGAGGGCGCGCCCCATGCCGACCAGGTCGGCGAGACCGTCGGCGACGATCCGCTCCGCCAGGTCCGGCGTGGTGATCCGGCCGCCGACCAGGATCGGAAGGTCCACCGCCCGCTTCAGCGCGGCGGCGTGCGGCACGGCGACGCCGGGAGCCACCGAGTTGTCCTTCACGTACGCGCCGCGGATGCCGACCGTAACCGACAGATAGTCGATCAGGCCGCAGGCCTGCAGGTGCTCGGCGAAGGCGAGGGTGTCGTCCAGGGTGATTCCGCCGGGAATCTCCTCGGTCGCGCTCAGGCGCACGCCGACGGCAATGTCCGGCCCGACGCGGTCCCGCACGCCCTCGACGACGTCCAGCAGGAACCGCATCCTGGTGTCGATCGTGGCGGAGCCGTAGGAGTCCGTGCGCTGGTTGCTCCACGGCGACAAGAACTGGCCGATCAGGTAGTTGTGCGCACCATGGATCTCGAGCCCGTCGAACCCGGCGCGCTGCATCAGGCTCGCGGTGAGCGCAAACGCCTCGACGATCTCCGCTATGTCGGCCCGGTCCATCTGATGCGGGACGTGCTCGGTCCCGGCGGACCGGATCGGCGAGGGCGCGAGCACGCGGCCCTCGACCAGCGTGCCGGGCATGCCGGTGCCGACGTCGCGGCCCACGTGGAGGAACTGGCCGAAGATCTTGGCCCCGTGCCGGTGGACCGCCTCGACCCGGCGCGTCTGCCCCGGCAGCCCGTCCTCGCGCCAGCCCTCGGTGCCCCAGATCGGATTCCCGCGCGCGCCGGAGGTCGGGTGGACGATGGCGCCGCCAGTGATCATGAGGCCGATGCCGCCGGCGGCCCGTTCCTCGCTCCAGGCGCGCTCTCGCTCGCCGACCCGGCCGTCCGCGGCCAGGCGCGCTCCCATCGGCAGCATGACCAGGCGATTGCGTACCGTCGTCCGCCCGACCGCGACGGGCGTGAACAGGTTCGGGAACTGCGATGCCATGGCTCCCTCTCGCCTCCGCGCCCGGCCGGCAGACCCCGGCGCTCCCGCCGCGGCCCGCCCGGCACGGCGACGTCACAATAAACCTTGTTTCCTTAGCAGGGCAAGCGCGGAGACGACCATCCCGCGGCCGGGAGCTGGGTCTCCCCTGCTTGACACCCTCTGCCGCCGGTAACTAGCGTTTTGTCTATATAGTTTACTGCCGTATACGAGCAGGAGGTCCGGTCATGCGAGTCGAGGTTGACGACCAGGCGTGCGCAGCCTTCGGGAACTGCGTGCTGATCGCGCCTGACGTATTCGAGCTGGACGAGACCCGCCAGGTCTCCACCGTCGTCGTACCGGATCCGGCGGGGACGCTGGCGGCAACCGCGGAGGCGGCAGCCCGTGAATGCCCCATGAACGCCATCACCATCACCCGGGACGCGTGAACGGACCGGGTCGGGACGTACGGTGGCGGCCGCCCCCGGCCATCGCCAGCTGTCAGCCGCGCTGTCGTCGCCGCGATGCGGCCGCTGCCTGACCTCCCGGCCCGGCAGCGGCCTCACGCCGCCCGAGACGTCATGCCAGCCTGGGGAAGTTGAAGACCCGCCGGGCGTTGTCCTCGGCGATCTTCCTGGCCTCGTCGTCGGGGACGTCGGCCAGGGCTTCGGCCAGCATCTTGCGACTGTGCGGCCAGTTGCTGTCCGCGTGCGGGTAGTCGCTCTCGAACATGATGTTGTCGATGCCGATCAGGTGCCGGTTGGCAATTCCGGCGGCGTCGGAGATGAAGCAGCCAAAGATGTGATCCTTGAACACCACCGACGGCGGGATCTCCTGGTTGACCTGCGGATTGTAGGAGCGATGCCGCTCCCAGACGTAGTCGATCCGCTCCAGCATGTACGGCAGCCACCCGATGCCGCCCTCGGACAGGGCGAATCGCAGCCGCGGGAACTTGTGGAAGACCGGCGACGTCAGCAGCTGCGCCATCGCGAAGGCCGAGTTCAGGCCCATGATGGCGATGTCGTTGATGGCGTTGCCCTGGTGGTCCGCGAGCTTCGCCGGGTCGATGGCGTTACCGAAGTGAATGACCTTCATTCCGCCCTGCGGGACCATGTCGGATTTGCCCGAGCTGCCGAAATGAATCGAGACGACCAGGTCGGTCTCCTGGGTCGCCGCGAAGAGCGGGTCCCAGTGACTGGTGTGATATGAGGGGAACCCGCGCATGTGCGGCAGTTCCGGGAACGTATAGGTCTTCGCCCCCTTGGCCGCCACCCGGTATACCTCCCGCACCGACGCCTCCACGTCCCAGTACGGGAGGAGCATCACGGGTACCTGGCGCCCTGGCGCGTAGCCGCACCACTCATCCAGAATAAAGTCGTTGTACGCGACCACGCAGGCGTGGCCGAGGTCCTTGTCGGCGGATGACTCGAATATCCGGCCCGCGAACCCGGCCATGTTCGGGAAGCACATCTGGGCCCAGACGCCGTCGGCGTCCATGTCCTTGGTTCGCTCGGCGATGTCGAAACATCCCGGCCGCATGTCGTCGTAGGTTCTCGGGTCGGTGTTGAACTGGTCCCACGGCTTTCCCGCGACCGCATTCAAGGCGAAGTTACCCGCCTTGTGGCCCTCATAGAACCACCAGTCATTGCCATCATCGAGCCGCTCGATGTGCGGGATAGCGTCGCCGAACTTCGACGGCACGCGGTCGACCCAGACACCGCGGTGCTCGATGACATGATCATCGACGGACATGACCTGGACATCGTCGGGCAGTGGCATGTGCTCACCTCACGTTCTCGAGCGGGGGGCTCGGGCTGTCGGACTTGGGGCCGCGGAACGGTCTAGGGTTCCGCCGCAAGGCCATTGCTGCCGGGCTCGGCCGCGCCAGCCGGGGCACTCTCGCGCACCGGCAGCAGGGTCATCGTGTTCTCCTGGATGAGCCAGTCCTGGTCGTGCCGCACCAGGCGCGCCTCGCAGATCGCCATGACGGACAGCTCGCCGGTGCCGAACCACGTGGTGACGAGGTTGTAGTACCGGGCCCGCGCCCGATCCGGGGTGTCCTCGTACTCGCAGACCAGGCTCCCGAACAGGTGCCGCAGGCCGGCCGGGACCGGGCGGCTGGCCGCGCCCTCGGGAATGGCCCGGAGCGCCTCGTGGCCGACGATCGGCTGGTCGCCGATGCCTTTCAGCGTGCCGTCCTCGGTCCAGAGCGCAAGCCAGCCTGCGGTATCGCCGGTGTCCGCGCACCAGCAGTACCGGGCGAGCAGCTGCTGTACCGCCGCGTAGTCGGCGACGGCGAACCGGGTCAGCGTCCGGGCCTCAGCACCCATGGGTATTTCCTCTCCGGGAAGCGAGTCACTTGATTGCCAGGGCGTTCGGCGGGGACCCGATCGCTCCGGCCGCGTGGAGCGGTGCGCTGGTGAGAAAGGCCTCATACACACCGTCAGCCCGGCAGTCGGCGACCAGGTCCTCGGTCCACCAGAGCTCGCCGAGCGCCATGCCGAACTGTCCGATGAGAATGCGGTGGATGAACGTCGACGGGCTTGAATTGTCGAAAGGGGCTACCTCGACGCAGTAGTTGTCCGAGGCAACCGCCGCGACCCGGCGATCCCACAGGTAACGGCACATGGATTCGCTGCACTCGATGCCAGGATTCGCCATGCCCCCCGGCGCCGCGGGCCGCTGCGAGCGATACCAGGCACCGAACCCGGTGTGCAGGATGACAACGTCACCGGCGTGCAGCTCGACGCCCGCCCGGCGGCGCGCCAGTTCCAGGTCCGCGACGCTGAACGCCGTCGCCGAGCCTGGATCGTAGCCCCGGCCGTCCTCGGCGAGGGCTGCCGGCATATCCAGGACTACTGCCCGGCCGGCGATCCCCCGGCGGGCCCAGTGCTCGATCGTATTGCGGCGTCCGGCGATGATGTCGTCGTCCGTGGCGCCGTTGTAGAAACAGTTCGGCCGGTAGCCGACGTGCGCCAGCGAGTCCCACTGGCTGGACGCCTGGGGGAAGAAGTTGTCGAAACAATCGTCGAATACCGCGATCTCCGGCTTGTGAATGACGGTGTGCCGCGGCATACCGCGCGTCGGCGCGATCGGGGGTGAGAAGGCATCCAGCGCGGCGTCCAGGGGGAACACCTTCCCGCGGCGGATCAGGCGGGCGGCCGCGACGACCCGATCCGGTGTCTGCAGGTTGAGCAGGCCCACGTTGTCGTCCGCGCCGAACACGCCCCAGCCGGAGCGGCCGCCCGCGGGCGCCGGCGGCAGATCGTCGTACAGCGGCAGGTCCTCGGGCCGGCGGACCTCATGTTTCGTCGCGGGCTGCACCGGTCGCTCCCTCACTGCACCTGGGTCACGCCGAAGGCGATCGGCAGGATGTCGTTCACCGTCATGTCGCGGGACCGGTTGTCGAGCTCGGCGACCTTGGCGCCCTTGGCCATCACCAGGATGCGATCGCTGATGGCGAGAACCTCCTCGATCTCGGACGACACCACGATCACGCTCATGCCGTCGCGGGCAAGCTGCTCGAGATACTGGAGAATGTCGGCCTTCGCCCCGACGTCTATGCCCCGGGTCGGCTCGTCCACGAGCAGCACCTTCGGCCTCGCGCTCGCCCACCGGGCCAGCATCAGCTTCTGCTGGTTACCTCCGGACAGGTTCCGGGCGATCGTGGTGAGCCGGGCGCTGTCGAATCCGAACGGCGTGGACGCTCGCGCCGCGAGCGCGCGCAGGCGGGCCGTCGAGATCACCCCCGCGGTTGCGGCGTCGCGCAGGTTGGCCAGCATCACGTTCTCGCCCGCGCTGCGCGTCAGGACCAGGCCCTGCCGCTTCCTGTCCTCAGGGAGGAGGCTGAGACCCAGGCGGCGAGCCTCGGCCGGCGTGCGGGGCCAGTGTCGCGCCCGCCGGCCGTCGACGGTCAGCTGCCCGCGGGCATACAGCTGCGCTCCGGCCAGGGCGGACAGCAGGCTGGTCCGGCCCGACCCGACGAGCCCGGCGATCCCGAGAATCTCACCGCGCCGCAGATCGAAGCTCACGTCGTGCAGCGCCCTGTTCCTGATACCGAGGCCGCGCACCTGCAGGACCGGCTCCTCGGCGGCGGGAACCGGCTTGGCCGCGGACTCCTTCGGCCGGGCCGCCAGCTCATCGCCGACCATCGCGACGATCAGGTCCTGCTTGGTGAAGCTCCCGCGCTCGAACTGCCGGGTAACCCGGCCGTCACGAAACACGGTGACCCGGTCGGCCAGCTCGGTGACCTCGTCGAGGTTGTGACTGACGAAGGCGATCGCGACGCGCTGCGCTTTCAGGTCCCGGATGAGCGAGATCAGGGCGGCCCGCTCCGACGGCCCCAGCGCCGACGTCGGCTCGTCGAAGAGCACGGCCCGGGCACCGCTCCCGACCGCGCGGAGCACCTCGAGTATCTGCTGGCCGGCAACGGACAGCCGGCCGGCCGGCACGTCCGGGTGCGCGGGAACCCCGAACCGCTCGCACAGCGCCACGTACTGGGCGCGCATGCGCGCTTCGGACAGGACGCCGAGCCGCCCTTCCGGACGAGCGAGGAACACGTTGGCCTGCGCCGACAGGTGCGGGACGATCGTCAGCTCCTGGTGGACGGAAGCGACGCCAGCCTCACGGCTCGCCCGGGGGCTGGCCTTCAGGACCTTCCCGTCGATCGTGACGGAACCCCCGGTCGGCGCGATCCGGCCCCCGATCAGGCCGAGGCAGGTGGACTTCCCGGCGCCATTCTCGCCGACGAGAGCGTGTATCTCGCCGCTGCGGATGTCGAGGCTGACGCCGTCCAGCGCGCGCAGCACCCCGTAGTCCTTGGTGAGCCGCGCGCACTCGATCAGGGCTGCCCCGGTCATGTTCGCCTCCCGCGGGCGAAGGCGTCGAGCGCGACGGCCAGGATCAGCACACCGCCGATCACCAGGTCCTGCGCCGAGCCAGGCAGTGCCAGGCTCTCGAACAGGTTCTGCGTCATGGCGATGATCAGGACGCCCGCGACCGTCCGCCAGATGGCGCCCTCGCCGCCGAACAGTGACGTGCCGCCCACCACCACCATCGCGTACGCGTCGAGCGTGTACTCGGCCCCGTAGGTGGCCTGCCCGTTGCCCACGACCGTCGCCAGCAGCAAGCCGGCCACGGCCGCGCACAGTCCCGACACGACGAACACCGAGCCTCGCGCGGCCTTGACCCGCAGCCCGGCCAGCCGCGCCGCCTCGGCGTTACCGCCGAGGATGAACAGAATTCGCCCGTAGACCGTCTTGTGCAGGACGAACGCGGCAATGGCGAATACGACGCCGACGATGACCACGATCGCGGGGATGCCGAGCGCCTTCTCCGTGCCGATGTCCAGGAACGCGGGATTCGTGGCAAAGATCGTCGTGGTGGAGAAGATGGTCGCGATACCCAGGAACACCGTCTGCGTTCCCAGCGTGGCGATGAAGGCATTCACGTTCAGTTTCGTCACCACGAACGCATTGATCAGCCCCGCCGCCAGTCCCGCCACAATGGCGGCGAGGAAAGCCACCGCGACGCCGTGCGCCGCTTCCTGGGCGGCGACCAGCGAACCGAGCCCGACAATGGAGCCCACGGACAAGTCGAAAACGCCGGCGATGAGGCAGTACGACACCCCCAGCGCGACGAGCGCGAGCTCTGCATTCTGGGAGAGGATATTCCAGATGTTGGTGACACTGAGGAAGCCCGGATAGAGAATCTGGGCCACCACCATCAGGACTACCAGCGCGATGATGACTGAGTACTGGAGTGCCAGTTCCAGGAGGAACTGGGCCGGGCCAGACTCGCGCCGTCTCCAGCGCCTCCATCCGGACGGCAGGCCAGCCGACGCGGTGTCGACCAGCTCACGCTCCTGAGGGTTCGCGCTCACCTGCATCACTCCCTATCCGACGGTGCGCGGGCGAGGGCGCGTCAGTAGGGGGCGATCTGGGATGCGGTGGCCTGGGTCAGGATCTCCGGCTGGGTGTACGGCACGACCTGGCCGGCGGCGCCGAGATCGACGACCCGGGGGCTCGCGATGCCGTTCCAGGCGTTGAGGATGGACTGCAGCGATGCGATGACGAACTTCTTGGGGTCGTTGACAGCTTCGGCGGTAATCCAGCCTTCGCGCAGGTCGGTAATGTCGGCCGTGGTGCCGCCCGCGACCCCGCACACCTTGACCTTGCCGGCGGTCTTTCCGGCATCCTGCAGGGCCGTCACCACGCCGGCGCTGACGCTGCCGTACAGGGTGTAGATGAGGCTGGTCTTAGGATGCGACAGCAGCGCCGTCTGGGTCAGCGACAGGCCGTCCGCGGTGTCAATGTTCTGGCTTATCAGCTGCTGGTTGATCGTGAAGTTCGGAATTGCCTTGAAGGCCGTCATGGCATCGGCCGTGTCCGACAGGTACGCAGGGCCGGTGATCATCGTTACCTGCTGCGGCCCGGGGGCTAGCTGGGCACACTTCTGGGCGAGAGAGATCAGGGCCTGCTTCGCCGCCCCAGGATAGGAGACGTTGAGCAGGCCCGGCGTCCAGCCCGCGTCGATGTCGCCAGCCTCGGTGTCCGCGTCGCACACGGGGCTGTTCAGCGAGGACACCATGATGCCGTCGTCGGGCGCGGTCTTCGTGAGAATGGTGCACAGCAGGTGCGGGTCAAGGGGCAGCGTCGAGATCGCATTGTACTTTCCCGAGCTGATGGCATTCTGGATCAGGTCGAGTTCGGTGTCCGGGCTGAAGTTGCTGTCCATGTCGGTGAGGCTGACGTGATTCTTGGCCGCCCAGGCGACGGCTACTGCCTTCATCTCCGCGCCGTAGGCATTCGCCTCGCCCGAGTTGACGAACGCGATCGACAGCTTGGAGCCCTTCGGGTGAATAGTGAAGCCCACATTGACGGTTCGCGTTCCGCGCGCCGTAGTCGTCGAGCCGGTGGAGCCGGTGGAGCCGGTGGAGCTGCCCGAGCTGCAGGCCGCGAGGGCCAGGGCAGCCGCCGCCGCCATCACGATGCAGAGCCGTCTGGTCGGCGTGCCGCGCAGTTTGGTCATTGCCATTGTCCTTCCCAGCGTGCTGGCACGGTTGGTC
>Ga0335074_10002751_pt1 | contig 23956 bp, 18 predicted proteins | sample Lox_Sample_23_FD_206715 | JGI IMG/M metagenome (GOLD analysis project Ga0335074, IMG submission 206715) | Soil microbial communities from Loxahatchee National Wildlife Refuge, Florida, United States - Lox_Sample_2.3 | ecosystem: Environmental > Terrestrial > Soil > Wetlands | place: USA... | reverse complement strand
GCACCCAGCTTCGCCGCAAGCTGCACGCCGCCGTGCGCGCACGGGATTGCGACCGTGGGAACCCCTGCGAGGCTGAAAGGCGTGGTGTAGCGAAGCAGGCGAGCGCGCGTCTGGCTGTGGTCGACGCCGGCAGCGAGCTCTGCAACCGGCGCGCAAGGCAGCAGGATCAGCTCGCAGGCGGCGAAGATCTCGTCCATGCGCAAGCAGAATTCGGCGCGCCGCCGGCGTAGCGCGGCAACTTCGTCAGCTTTTAGGCCCGCACCCCATTCGAGACGCTCGCGAATGTCAGGCTGGATCTGCGCGAAGTTGCCGGCGTGATAGCGCGCGGCTTCAGAGGCCTGGATGGGCGCGAAGATCTCGCGAGACTCCCGCCACCATTCGGGCTCGATCGCACTGGCGGTCAAACCCAGCGATTCAAGCTCGCCAACGGCCTCCTGGAAACTCGCGATGACTTCGGCCTCGCAGTCGCTGAGATAACTGCCGGCCACGAAGGCAAAGCGAGTGAAGGGCTGCGGGCGTGGCGCATCTTCCGGGGCAAATGGAAAGGCGAACAGGGGCGCGTCGCGCAGGTCGCGAAAGGCCCACCCCATCGTGTCGAAAGACTCCGCGAGATGATAGCCGCCCCGCCAATCGCCGCGCCCCAGCGAAGCGCGATAGCCGGCCAGCCCGCAAAGCACCGCGGGTACACGAATCGAGCCGCCAGTATCGGTGCCAATGGCGGCCACCGCCGAGCCCTCAAGTACGCTGGCGACTGCGCCGCTCGAGGATCCTCCCGTGAGGGCTGACGGATGGCCGGGCTGGACGCAGTCGCCAAAGTCGGGATTCTCGCCCGTAATGCCATAGGCCAGCGGATGCAGATGGGTCTTGCCGGTAATCACGGCGCCGGCTGTGCGCAGCTTCTCAACCAGCCAGGAGTCGCGTCTTGCCTCACCGAGCAGTGCACGGTACAACTTCGTTCCGCAGCTTGTAGCCGCACCGGCCAGATCGAAGCAGTCTTTGACCGAGATAGGCAGGCCCCAGAGCGGCGCTCGGTCATCGTCAAACCGTCCGCCGGCACCGTGCGGAACAGCTTCGGCTCGCACCGCTTCGGCTAGAGTCCATGCCGCGTTCTGCCATAGGTAGGTATTGCGGCCGGCATTGCCATTGGAGTGCGCGAGAGCTTCAGCAGCGAGCTGGGAGGGCTTGAGCGCACCGCTGGCAAGCAACGCCCGAAGATCGCGAACCGTGCCGGCGCCAACGGCCATACTCAGATTGTAAGCACCACGAAACGGGCTGGCGCTGCCCGATTGGTACCCACGGGCCGTGGCTGCACAGGCAGGGGCAAAGTGAAAGTGCGTCCGGATCACGGAAGCCCCTGGTATTTTCCCGCTTCCTTTTAGATCAGAAAATGAGATCAGAAGTCGAAATGCAGCGACATTTGAATCTGGCGCGGTGCGCCGATAGTGTGTTCCACGATGCCGAGTTGTCCAGGGCAGGAGTAGGTTCCGCCAAATCCCGGCGCGGCGCTTGATGTGCCACAACCGGTTGGCAGGGGGCTCGCATTGGTCGGATCGGGTTGCGCATAGTTGTTGTAGCCAGCGTTTTGCGATACTTCGTTGCTCGGAATATCAAAACTGGTTGTGTTGGTCAGGTTGTATACGTCGAATGTGTACTTCAGGGTGTACTTCTCCTTGTCAAAGCTGGTGACCTTGACCAGCGATGCATCGGCGCGCTTCTGGAACGCCTGACGGAAGATATTGCGTTGTCCAGTCGTGAAGGACGTTTCGTACGGATCGTCGGGCGGGATTGCGCCGCCCAGACCGCCTTCGGATAGAAGGGGCAGAGTGAAGCAGGCCGCATTAAGTGCGCCGCCTTCATCCTTCCTACTGGGATTGAAGAACGCGCCTGAGGCTCCAGTCAGCGCCGACTTCGCCGTGCAGCCCTTGGCAAGCGGGACGATGGGGTTGGTGATGCCGTCGGAGGTTGAGTAATAAATGCTGCCGACGGCGCCGGAGAAATCGATGATGCTGTAGGGCTGGCCGCTCTGCAGAATAGTGAGGCCGACCATGGACCATCCATCGACAAACTTGCCGGCGAGGGTGCTGGAAGCGGCCATGTTGGGCAGTTGGAAGATGTAGTTGAAGTTGAGAACATGCTTGCGGTCGAAGTCAGCGGATCCGTAGCCGCTGCGCAAGTTCGCCGGGTTATTGCCGTTGTAGAAGAGTCCCAGCCCGCTCTGTTCGTCGAGAGCGTGCGAGAACGTGTAGGATACGCCGGCTTGGATGTTGTGACTCATGCGCTTCTCAACGTGAGCCTGAAGTGCGTTGTAGGCGTCAACGCCTTCGGCGAGGTACTTGATCGATTCAGCCGCGTAGCCGATATAGGGAACCCGTAGATCGACGTTGCCGCCTTCGTAGTTAAGAAGGTATGAGGCTGACGAACCAAAGCAGGAAGGCGTGCCTGGGGGCAGATTGTCGAAACTGACGTTATAACCGTAGCTGTAATTCTGCGGGCAACCGCCTGCGGCGAGAGCCGGATTGCTGGGAGACGCGATCCCGGCCTGATTGAGGGGTACGGGAATGACCTGGTGCCGGCCGACGTTGCCCACGTAGCCGAGTTCGATAGCGAGGTCGTTGCGCGGTTGCCACTGCAGGTCGAGCGTGTAATTGATGGTGTACGGCAGCTTGTTGGCGCGGTCATAAACGCCCAGCGAGATGGGCTGTCCGTTGTTGACGATCTCGCCGCCGTTCGGAGTATTCGTGCAGATGCCGGGAATGCCGGCGTACCCGGTGTTCACAATGCTGCAAGCGTTGGGAAGGTAGTTGCTCAGGTCCGAAGCCTTGGGGCTGGTCGGCGCCGCATATTCGAGAGTTGTGCCGTAGGGATTCTCGATGTCACCTTCGGAATCTGTGCCCGCCAAATGTGATCCGCCGCAGGTAGCCAGGTAGCCCTCGTAGTACGATAGCGACGACGATGGGCAGGTGGACGCGTTGACGAAGGGCAGTTGCTGGTTGACGCCGAATGGGCCGCCGGTGACAGTGCCGATGGCGTAGCCCGGCGAGAAGTAGGTGAACAGCTCCCCGCGATCGTAGTAGAAGCCACCGCCCGTGCGGACCACCAATTTGCTGTGGAATGCGGCTGGCTGCCATGCAGCACCAAAGCGGGGAGCGATGCCCCACTGGCGACCGGTGAGGGTGGTATTGCTCACGCCCTTCGTTCCGTTGGCATTGTTGCCTGCAATGATCAGACCCGGATTGACAATGGTGTCGCTGGCGACGCAATAAGAGTAGGCGTTGGGATCACTGCCGCCGGTGGAGCAGCCTTGGGGATTGGTCCCGGCATCGAAGTTGAAAAGTCGACCGTATTTTTCTGTAAGTCCACCGTCCCAGTCGTAGCGAAGACCAAGGCTGAGCGAAAGAGTGGGAGTTACCTGGTACTTGTCGGTGATGTACAGTCCGAGCTGGTTGGCGCGATAGTACCGGTTCGCGTTGCCCTGCAGAAACGAGGTGACATAGAACGATGTGTCTGCACTGCCCGGAACGACATAGCCCTGAACAAACTGGCTGAAGTCGTCGGACGTCACGGTGCCCGTGCCGGTTCGCTTGTCGATCGTGTTTAGCTGTGTGTAACTGTAGCTGGCGCCAAAGTTAACCGTGTGTTTGCCCAGAATCCAGATCGCGTTGCCTGAGGGCGAGAGGCGATTCTGGAACATGCCGGTGTTGGCCGATTGCGACTCGGCGTTGGGACCGATGTTGAGGTAGACCGGGCTGATGCCGGGGAAGTTCTGGGACTGCACGTTGCCCAGGATGTTCACGATCGAGATGCCCGGGAAGTAATTTGATCCGAAGACGTTGATTGATCCGGTGCCGTAGGCTCCGCCGGGGATCGCACTCGGCCCGAAGGCCTGGCTGTTGTCAGCCCAGTTCTTTTCACGCAGAAAGCCAATAGTCTCGGTGGTGCTCAGGTTCGATTTGAGGATGAGGCTGTTGTTGATTGAAAGCTCCTGCGCGCCGGAGTCGAGATGCTCGGTGAATCCAGGAACGCTCGAGTAAGAGTATGGCGCGATGGTCGGGTCGTGCTGATAGTAATACTTGAGCGCGAGCGTGTCTTTGCTGGTCGCGTTGTAATCGATGTCACCGACGGCCTGATCCGAGGTGAAGTAGCCCGTGCCGGGAATAAAAGCGTTGTCGAGGTGAGCGGCGGTGGGGGCAGCGCCGTTGAGCGCATCGTTGGGGATAAGCCACTTGCCGGGTTCGCCGGGCAGAGAGGGAGAGTTGAACAGAATCAGTGCGAGCGGATCGATCATAGCGCCCGTGAGACACGTGCCAAAGGAGTTGTTAGCCAGCCCGGCGAGCCCCGTAGCAGGGCAATTGGGCGAGGTGTTGTCGCCTCCCGCACCCCGATTCGAGTCGTTGAGGCCGATAGGCACGTCGAGGAAGGAGTCGCCGAGTTCCTGATCGGAAACATGCAGGTGCTGGTAGGCGACGAAGCCGAAGAGTTTGTCCTTGATCAGGGGACCGCCGAACGTGCCGCCCAGACTGTAGCGGTGCAATTCGGGAACCTTGTCGTTCGCGGGAACGTCGGGATCCTGGTTGAAGAAGAATGGGGCAGCGTTGATCCAATTGGTGCCACGGTGGCCGTAGATATCGCCGTGGATCTGGTTGGTTCCCGACTTGGTGCTCATATCGACGTGCGCGCCTGAGGTCGAACCTTGGTCGGCGTCGTACATCGAAGCGTTCACCCGTACTTCCTGCAGCGTCTCAGGCGCGGGAGTGGGGATGGCGTTGCCGATCGAGAGATAGACCGAGGCCGCGGACATGATGACCCCGCCGCCCCCGCCCGGACTGGTCTGCACGCCGGTGGAGTTGATGACGCGTGCCGAGTCAACCTGGCTGGTGCTCTTGCCGTTGAAGAGGTTGGTTGCGTCAACCCCGTTCAACAAGAAGCTGTTCGACGTGTCGCGCTGGCCGTTGGCCCAGATCGGAGCGTTGCCGAGTCCCGAGTTGGCTCCTGTGCCGCCCGACAGCTCGGCGTCGACGCCCGTGGATTCAATTGCCAGCCCGGTGAAGCTCCCCGTGGGTAGTGGCGTGGCCGAAATCTGTGAAGACTCCATCACGTAGCCGTTGGTGGTGTCAACGGCGTTCATCAGCGGCGCAGCATCCACTTCGATGGTGGTGGTTGTCTGGCCGACCTTCAGTGTCGCGTTCAGCGTGGCCGTACGGTCGGCCTGCACCGTAATGTGCGGCGTCTTTTGCACTTCGTAGCCGGTGGCGGAGTAGGTCACGGTGTAGATGCCGATGGGCAGGTTCACAAAGGTGTAAGTGCCGGCGCTGCTGGTCGTGGTAACCCGCTTGAGCGATGTCTGCTCGTCGGTCACCGTTACCGTCGCGTTGGGAATCACGCCCCCTGAGGCGTCGGTCACTTCGCCGGTGATTTGGCCGAGGGTCTGCTGTGCCGGGAGCGAGCCCGAACTCAGCGCGATTACCACAAATGTTGCCAGAAGTCTGGGAATGAGAGTATGGAGTTTCTGCATCGGATGCCTCGCAATAAATCGCCCTTAGAATGGAGTGATCTCTGCACAGTCTCGTTTGGCACTGCATTAAAGTGATGGAAATCTGAGTGTTATCGAAATCAGTATCGTGCAAAAGGTAACCGGAAAAGTGAAACCGCCACGAGTTCAGCTCGTCTAACGGCCTTATCCTGCTCGCACTACGGGGTAGGTTAAGAGTAATAGTTCTTACATAAATTTCTTATAAGAATTTAACGTCAGCCTGTGCAAAGTTCGGTGGAAATCCCGGCGTTGGCGATTAAAGCCAGTCTTTTCCACACCGCTTCTCACAAGCGCATGTTCATCTTTGAGATAAGGCAGTTGCGGCAGGAATGAACTGCCCCCGAACGATCTCACCGGTGAGGCGCCGGTGCCAGGCGCGGTTTTGCAAACGAGGAGAGAGGCATGGTTCAGCGATGGGCGAAGATCGCACTGGTCTCGGCGGTTGCGTTTTTCTACACCCTGGTGGTGTTCAACAACCTCACTGACTACGGCTCGAACTTCCAGGTCGTCCGCCACACACTGACGATGGACACCACCTTCCCCGTCAACCACGGCATGTGGCGGGCGATTCATTCACCGGCGATTCACACGCTCTTTTACCTCACAATCATTGCGTGGGAGATCGTGACCTGCCTTTTACTGTGGTGGGGCATGGTGCGGTTGATACGCGCGCAGCGTGGCCCGGCTCGCGAGTTCGATCAGGCAAAGACGGTTTCACTTTCAGGGCTCGCCCTCTCGCTTCTCATGTGGTTGGTTGCGTTCTTGACCGTGGGCGGCGAGTGGTTCCTGATGTGGCAATCGTCAATGTGGAACGGGCAAACAGCCGCAGCCAGAAACTTCACCGTCGTCGGCATCGTGTTTCTCATCCTGCAACAGCGCGAACACGAGGCATAACAGGCTGATCAAACCCACGGGGTGCTCCGTTCAAGCTCCGCTTGAGCGGGATAGGCGCTGTTAAAGCGGATACAAATCAGACTTCGCCCGGCGCAGCCTTCTTCCTGCTGACCGCGTACCACGCGAGACCGAGCGCAATATAGACCAGGTAGATGTACGGAATGCGCGCATGAAGCGGGTCGGCAGCCGATCTGAGATCGAAGACTCCGATCAGCAGGATGATAATGACGGTCGTGATGCTGACCGCAGCCACCACGTGCGAGTGCTGGCCCACGGCACGCCGCGCAAAAGGAAGCGCCAGCGCCACCAGGCCGTAAGCAGTAAGAAAGCCGAAGACCGAAAGCGAGCCCAGCAGATCGTACATGTCGGAGCCGGCAAATCCGCGAACGTTCATCACCGCGGCAGGCATCAGGATGAGCACTGCGGAGAGCAAAATCGCCTGCCCGGGCGTTCCGTGCTTGCGGCTGGTGCGTTCAAAGCTGCGCGGCAATAGACCTCCGCGGGCCATGCGCATCAGCACCCGCGCCGCCGCAGTGGTGCAGGCCAGCACGCAGGCAAACATGCTCACTGCCGCTCCGAAATCGACCGCCGTGCCCAGCAGCGAGATGCCCGCTCGGTTGGCGAGCAGGTGCAGCGGGCTCGTTGAACTGCTGAGTTCGCTGGCCTCGCCGCGAAACCCCATGACCTCTGCGTACGAGCAAAGCATGAAAAAAACGCCCGAGAGCAGCGCGCACTGCAGCACGGCTCGCGGAATGGTGTGCAGTGGCTCGCGCGCCTCGCCGCCCAATGTGGTGGCGCTCTCAAATCCCACGAAGCTGAAGATCGACAGCACCAGCGCGGGACCGAGGCCCGAGAAGTGCATCGTCGTGAGCTTGAACTGCGCGGGATCGAAATGGAAGCCGAGTTTAAAGGGCAGGGCCAGGAGAACAATGCAAATAAGGCTGACTGAGACGGCCTCGATCCAGAGCATGGTCTCGGCCGAAAGCTTAACGTCGCGCCATGCAATGATGCCGGCCAACAGGCAGATCGCAACCAGCATGGGAAGCGCCGGCGGGGCCCAATGAATCAACTGCTGACCAAGGACGCTTGAATAGTAAAGAGCGCCGCCGGCCACCGAACCCCCCGTGGTGATATAGGCCAGCAGCAGCGCCCACGCGGCCGTTGCTCCAAATGCCGGCGGCAAGGTGTTTGCGGTGTAGGTGTAAAGCGAGCCGGGCGAGGCTGAGAGCCGCGCAAAGCGGCTCACGCAAATCCCGATCATGAAAATCGCGATCGTAGCTAGAAGATAAACAAACCAGGTGGCTCTGCCGGCCAGCGCAAACACCAGCGGGATGGTGAGCGAAGGCGAGGTGGAAGGCGCGATGGCGGAAACAGATTGCGCCAGCGTCTCAACCGGTCCAAGCACGCCGGCGTGCAGATCGAACCTCTCACCGGCATCCTGATTTGTGTACACCTCGCCTTGCGTGCTGGTCTGGCTCAATGCAGATTTGCCTTTCACAAGACGCCGCCCTAGCGTTCGATGGTTGCCTCGATGTAGCCGTGCGGCTCGTCGATGGGAACGAAGATATGGTTTGGATTATCTTGCCCGAACGGGCTCAGATCTGCAAGCAAGTGATGCAGGTTGGGCATGCTGAGATGTATCCGCGCAATCTCAGGAGCCGCCTCCAGAGCGGCTTTGCCCATGTCGTAAAGCGTGTGCTGCACGCTCATGCTCTCGTGATCCGCAAAGACCTTGAGCATGGTTTCGACGATGCGCTTGCGCGCGGCCGCATAGTCAGGCGCAGAATCGGCGTAATCCCACGCTATTGTGGCGCTGGTGCCCAGGATGCGATCGGTTGCCGGCTTGAGCGTGGTGAGCCGGTCTTTGATGTAACCGGTAAATGCCGACTTCGTGGTTTTAAGAATCGTCAGTCCATCCACACCCGATCGAACCGACCACTGCTCGTGATCGCGGTCGCGAACTGCGCGCACCGTCTGCACCTCAGGCGCTCCAAGCTTGAATGTAGTCGCTTCCGGCGTTCCGTCCACAACCAGGCGTTCCCACGATTTTTGTTCTACTTCAACCAGCACGCCGGAAACCTGCGGATTGTTGTTGAGCAGATAATCGCCCAACTCCTTGGCGAACTCTTCGATGGTGACGGCCTTCGAGTCGCGCGCGACGGAGTAGACCGTGTTTTTCATCGTGTCGGTGGGTAGCACCTTACTGTTATCGGCTTGCGTGTAGCTGGACTCAAAATCCCCTTCCAGCAGCACGCGCACGGTCCACTCGTTGAACTCGTGCGTGTCTCCCTTGCGCGTTATGCGCGAAAGCCGAACGCGCGACTTTCCGTAGCGATTCTCGCCCAATTTAGCCATCAGCTTCCCCGGTAAGTTGTGTAGCTGTTATCGCTCAACAGCAGAGGCAAATGGTAATCACCCTCGCCGTCGCAATTGAATGTGATTGAGATCTCAGGATAGATGCTGGTGCGGCCGCAGCGCTCAAAGTAAGCGCCGGCGTCGAAGGTGATGCGGTAGAAGCCCGCAGGTGCCTCGGGCGCGAGGTCGTGGCAGCGGCCATCGCCGTCGGTCCTGCCTCGGCCAACCTCAACCCATCCGCCCGGCGAATCCTGCACCCGCTCATGGGAGCCCGGGCCGTTTGCAACTTCGATCCATCCGCCCCCCTCCATGAATTCGAGGCGAACCTCGATGCCGGCCCCGGGCTTGCCCATTACTGTGTCGAGAACATGTGTCGAAATCTTGCTCATTCTTCCAACCACTTTCTTAAACGAATCTGCGTGATTTGCCTCTGTTGCTCAGCCGCCTCGCGCAGTTCGGCATCGCGATCGTTCTTCATCCGCCGCTCCAGGATCGCCAGCATCTCTTCCGCGCCTTTTCCGGTCGCGCACACAATATACGTAAATCCGAAGCGCTCCTCGTACAACGCGTTGCCCTCAGCCAGCCGTGCCATAATGTCCGACGCAGCACCGCCTGCCGCCGACTGCTCCTGCCTCGACCACTCCATTGATTGTGCGGTTGCATGAGCAGCCTTGCGCCCGCCAATGCGCGGATGGCAGGCAAAGGCCTCCATCCAATCCGGCACTTCCATTGTGGACCAAATCCGATCGGCCGATGCACTGAGTTTTTCCGGATCTTCGATCGGGCGCCGCGCAACCATTGTCGCTGCCCATCGCCGCGCGCCGCAACACGCGATCATGGCGCCGAGCGCAGTTTCCTCGTCAGCAATGTTCCATGCTGCGAGCTTCGCGTTCATAGCTGTGGTCCCTCCCGGCCGGCTTCCAGAAGGAACTCTTCTACAAGATTTGCGGCCACGCGCTTGCGGTACTCGGCGGTAGAGCGAATGTCATCAATGGGCGCCGCCTCGGCCAGCAGCGCTTCCCGCGCCGCCGCGATGGTCTCGCGCGTCACTGGTTTGCCCAGCACAGCTTTTTCGGTCTCATAAAGTCGCGTTGGAAAGGCCGCGAGGCTCGCTGCTCCGAGGCGAATCTCATGAATCGTGCCGTGTTTCACTAGCGCCGTGCCGGCCAGCGCGACTTTTGAGATGGCCATCGCCCGCCGCGTTCCCACCTTGCGAAGGTATTGCCGGTGTTCTGAAAAACGCCGCGGCATGTGCAGCGCGTAAACCAGTTCGTCTTTTTCCAGCACGTTGCGTTTATAGCCGGTGTGGAACGCACGATAGGGAACTCTGCGGCTGCCGCGAACAGAGATCAGTTCGATTTCGGCGTCGTAAACAAGCAGCGCGGGCGAGGAATCCGCGGCCGGCGACCCGTTCACCAGATTGCCGCCCAGCGTGGCGCGGCTTTGGTTGGCGATGGAGCCGATCCAGCTTGCCGCACGCGCCAGCAGCGGCCAGGATTCGCATAGACCCGCGTGCCTGCGCAGATCGATGAAAGTCGTGCCCGCGCCGATAGCGACGCCCTGATCCGCCATCTCGATGAAGCGCAGATCGCGAATGCCCCAGAGGCTGACGAGTTTGGATGCAATCAGCCGTCCCGCAGCGTGCGCCACCATAATCTCGGTGCCCCCTGCGATCGGCGTCCACACACCGGGCTCGGCGGCAAGCAACTCCAGCACCGCGGGCAGGCTGCCCGGCGCGATGAGCTCATGCGCTTCGCAGTTACCGCGCATGATGAGCCTGCTCTGCCTGGGATTTGCCGGTTTGCGTGGCTGCCTCCAGCACCGACTCAAAGATGCGCATGAAGCCGGTACAGCGGCAGAGGTTTCCGGCGAGCCCTTCGCGAATCTCCTCCATCGATGGATGCGGGTTACGCTCGATCAATTGCGCCGCGGCCATCAGCATTCCCGGCGTGCAGATGCCGCACTGGGCGCCGCCGCAAGCCAGGAACGATTCCTGCAGCGGATGCAGGACGCCATTCGAAGCCAGGCCCTCGACAGTTTGAATCTCGGCGCCTTCGGCCTGCAGCGCTGGAACGAGACAACTGTTCACAAGCTCGCCATCCATGCGCACCGAGCAGGAGCCGCATTCGCCTTCGCCGCACCCCTCTTTTGCTCCGGTCAAATGCAGATCTTCGCGCAGCACGTCGAGCAAGCGCTTCATGGGCGGAACGCGAACCGTGCGGTTTTCGCCGTTTACCTGCATTGTGATTGCGGGCCAACTCTCGCTCATCGAATTGCCGGCTCCTCAGCCAACTCGCGCGTGGCCAGCACGGCAAAGATGTCTTCCGGCAGCAGCGGAATGGACTTGAAGCTGACACCGGTTGCATCGCGAATTGCATTCAGAATTGCCGGCGCTGGACCATCGTGCGGCAGCTCGCCGATGCCCTTGGCCCCGTAGGCCCCGTATTTGAACGGGATCTCTTCGAAGATCACATGAATCGGCGGCACGTCCTGCGCCGTTGGCATTATGTAGTTGGTCATCTGGTTGTTAGCCATGCGGCCGTCTTGGCAAACCACCTTCTCATAGAGTGCGTAGCCGATGCCCTGCGCTACGCCACCCTCGATCTGTCCTTTGGCCAGCACGGGATGGAGCACCCGGCCCACTTCCTGCACGGTCCAGAACTCCTCGACCTCGGCCGAGTAATCGCGCGTGTCGACCGCGACCTGCGCAACATAGATCGCCCAGGCGTAGGCGCCGTACGCTTCGCCATGATAGGTTTTGTCGTCCCAGTAGATGCCGGGCGGAGCCTCGTAGCGGCACAGGGACCTCACTTCGCCGTGCGCGTCGCGATAACGATTGCACGCAGCGAAAAACTGCTCGCGTGTTGCAGGCGCACCGGGACCGCCATCGTTACACAGCATCTCGAGCAACTGCAGGCTGGCGCGCTCGATCAGCCGCCCCACCACCATCGACGTCCGCGAGGCAACCGTGGGTCCGCTGTTGGGAATTACGGCCGTGTCAGGCGGCGCCATCTCCACATCGCTGAACGCGAGCCCCAAAGTTTCAGCCGCGATCTGAGTGAGGATGGTATTGGTGCCCTGGCCGAACTCGGTGTTTGAAACCATCACGCGAACCTTGTTGTCTTTGGTGACTTCAACACCCGCAAGGGAGTTGAGGTAGAGTTCGCCCGATCCCGTGAAACCTGAGCCGTGATAGAACGCCGCGATGCCAAGGCCGCGCTTTACGTGGCCCGTTGCGTTTTCGCGTGCGAATCGTTCACGCCTGGAGTAGTAATCGCTCTCCGCGAGCGCGCGATCGAGCAACTGATTGAGGATCACCGGCTCACGCATCAACTGCTCGGTGGCATTCTGATCGCCCTGGTGCAAAAAATTGCGGCGCCGCAGCTCAACCGGATCCATGCCGATAGTTGCGGCAATCTCATCCATGTGGCGCTCCATGGCAAAGATGGCCTGCGGCGCGCCGAATCCGCGGAACGCGCCGTAAGGAACCATGTTGGTGGCCCAGGCGCGCGCACGCACGCGAATATTGGGGCAGACGTAGGGCCCGCAGGAGTGCAGCGTGGCGCGCGAAAGCACCGTTGCAGAAAGCGTGGAATACGCGCCGCCGTCGGTGGCCAGATCGATCTCCATCGCCAGCAGCCTGCCATCTTTGTCGAGCGCCGTGCGATGGCGTACGCGCGACGGATGCCGCTTGGTGGTTGCGGCCAGGTCTTCCATGCGGTCGTAAACCATCTTCACCGGATGGCCGCTCTTCATCGCCAGCAGGCCGGCGTGCGCGGCCAGCGTCGACGGATAATCCTCCTTGCCGCCGAAAGCCCCGCCGGTCTCAGTCTGAATTACGCGCACCTTTTCATCGGGCAGGTCGAAGACCGACTTCAGCGTCTTGTGCACGTAAAACGGGCATTGCAGCGAACCCCATACCGTAAGACCCTCCGCCGCACTCCACTCGGCGATCATCCCGTTGGTCTCGATGTAAAGATGCTCCTGCGCACCAGTCCGATATTCGCCTTCGACAATGTGCGCGGCCTGCACCCACGCCTCGTCGACGTTGCCGTTCTCGAGCGTGAATTCCTTGATGATGTTGCTCTCGCCGAGAACCATGATCTCCTGCCGCTCGCTCTCTTCAATGCTCAGCACCGCTGACAGCGGCTCGTAATCAATGTGCACCGCGCCCACGGCCTCGCGCAGCTTGTGCTTGTCGGGGTGCGCCAGCAAAACAATCGGTTCGTCGCAGTGGTTGACCTGGGCCTCGGCTAGGCAAGGCTGATCGGCGACGATCAACTGAATATGGTTCTTCCCGGGCACATCGGCAGCGGTGACGATCGCGAACTCGCTCCAGTCGATGCCCGGGTCGTAGGTGATCGATTTGATGCGGCCGCGGGGGATGGTGCTGCGAACGGTGGTCCCGTGCCACATGCCATCGCGCTCAATGTCGTCAACGTAAACGGCCCGGCCCACAAGCTTGTCCACGCCCTCTTTGCGGGGTACGGAGGCGCCAACGATGCGGGTTTTCGCAGCGGTGCTCATGACTGGGGAAGCTCGAATCGCCGCGAGCGTAAATATAAGAAATCATCACTCGCGGGTTGTGGCATAGGATACAACGCCGCGCAAAAGATTCAAAGGTGGGCGTTATTCCGTAGCAGGCCCATCTGGCTCTAAACAGTTAGCGACCGTGTCCGGTCTTCAGCCTCTCGCTGGAGACCAAGCTAAGAAAACTAAGAACCCCACGAGAATCAGTCCGAACACAATAAGAATTATTCTTTGGCGGCGCATCGCACGCTTCTGCATGTCGATGGACTCCTGCTGGTTCTTCAATGCATCTTTGTAGTTTTCCACGTGCAGTTTTTGTAAATCCCTGATTTCTTCCAAAAGCTTGATTACTTCTTGTTCAGCCATAAGCTCCCTTTCATTTTGAGCCAAACTCGATCAGGCAGCTCCTCCAAGTAACCATTTATTCAGCCAGCATCGCCAGCGTTCGCGACAGCACATGCACCCCGCCGCCGATCCACTCCGGAGATGCATATTCATCTGGCCGATGGCTCACACCGCCGCGGCAGGGAATGAACAGCATCGCCGTGGGCGCGAAACATGAGACGAACGACGAATCGTGATATGCGCGAGCCACCATGCGCTTGAATTTCTTGCCCGCTGCAACAGCCGACTCCTCAAGCGCACCGAGAATCTCCGCGTCGCATATAGTGGGCGGATCGGCGTTGATGAGTTCCGTCGCGATCCTGACGCCGCGGCGCGCAGCCACTTCATCGCTCGCCGCCTTCAGTGCATCAAGAACGCCGTCACGGCGGGCGCGGTCGATGTCGCGTACATCGGTTGTGATCACCACTCGTGACGGAATGCTGTTGACCGCGCCGGGAAAAACTTCGCAGACTCCCACGGTGCCGACGGTGTCGATTACGCCGGTGGATTTGGCTGCAACTTCAAGCGCCAGGATCAGCTCGGCTGCGGCGGCAAGCGCGTCTTTACGGCCCGGCATCAGTTTGCCGCCCGCGTGGCCGCCTTCGCCTTCAATCACGATGCGCTGGCTGGCTGGCGCGGCAATGTGCGTTACCAGCCCAACATCGAAGCCTCCCTTTTCAAGATAAGGTCCCTGCTCGATGTGCAGTTCAACGAATTTATGGAACCGGCCGGGCGCGACGGCAACCGACTCAAGCGCACCCGTGAATCCAGCCTGCGCACGCAGTTCCTCAACGCCGCGACCGTCCTTGTCGCGCAGCGCACGGGCCTGCGCGGGCGTTAGAACATTTGCCATCATGCGACTGCCCAGGCAGCCGATGCCGAAACGCGTGGGTTCCTCGGCGGTAAAGATCACCAGCTCAATCGATCGGCGCGGTTTAAAGCCGAGCTGCTGCAAAACACGAATGGCTTCGAGACCGCCCAGCACCCCCACGCAGCCGTCATAAAGGCCGGCATTGGGGATTGCGTCAATGTGCGAGCCCGTGCCAATGGGCGCGAGATCGGGCTCGGAACCAATCCAGCGCGCGAACGTGTTGCCAATCGAGTCGTTCGAAATCGCGAGTCCGGCTTCTTCGCACAGTTCACGAACGTAGGCGCGGGCGCGCATGTCGGCCTCGCTGAAGACAATCCGCGTAACCACGGGTGGCTCGGCCTCGGAGACCTTCGCAAGGGTCTGCAACTCGCCGATGAGGCGGTCGATTTCAAGGTTGGGCCTTGCAGTGCTCATGCGCTCACCATTCCCAGCGGATGCCTGCGCCAGTCCTTGTAGATGAGGTACTTCGCCGGCTTCTTGCCGATCGCGCCAAACCACTGCGGGCAATAAGCTGCCATCCATATGAAGTCTCCGGCTTCAACCGGGTACCAGGAATCGCCAAGCCGGTAAATGCCGCCGCCCTCGAGCATCAACAGGCCATGCTCCATCACGTGAATCTCAACCATACTGAGCGCGGCTCCGGGGTCGTAGGTCATGGTGTTGACGGCAAAGTCGTAGGCCGCTCCGTCGGGCATCAGCGAGCGCACGCGCAGGCCGTCATCGCCCATCAGCGGCACGGCTGCAACCTTTTGCTCTTCGCCCACAACAATCTGCGCATCGGGCGCGCCGGGCTGCGCCTGATAGGTCTTTTCGATGATCGCGGCACGCGCCTTGGATGCTGCCGTTACGCTGTGCTCCGCGCCCTGCGGTAAATATGCATAACCGCCGGCGGCGAGCGCGTGCGTCTTTCCCCCGGCTTTCAGTTTGAGCTTGCCTTCAAGAACATAGATAAAGCGCTGCGCAGGCGTGGGGCCGAGCGACCCTCCGGCTGCGAACTCCGCGGTCATCTGCGTGAATCCTGCCCCCAACTGCGGCGTCGCATGGACGATGAATTCCACCCTCTGCGCTCCGGGCAGCGGCGTGCGGACGAACGTGTCGGGCGTCTGCAGCAGATGGTCTGGTTTGAGACTGCTGCGGGTTGCGCCAAGATGATGCAAATGAGGGCGTGCCAATTGCGACCTCGATCAAGGGAAAATCAATGAGCTTCGGTGCAACGATTTTACTTGATATCGGCAGCCAGCCGCTCCAGAAATCGAGTCGTAACACGCAGCGCGTTCTCAACGTCTTCTTCGCGCACAGCTTCATCGGGATGGTGGCTGATGCCTCCCGGGCTGCGCAGGAAAAGCATCGCGGTGGGCACGCGCGCGGCAATCACCATGGCGTCGTGGCCTGCTCCGCTGGGCATGCGTTTCGGCGGCAGGCCGAGCGCCTCCATCGCTTCAACCAGGAACGAGGTGAGCTGCTCGTCCATGGGCACGGCAGGCTGATCCATCAGTCGCTTCGATTCGAGCGTAAGACCGCGGCGGTCGGCGATATCTCCCGCCTTCACCAGCAGAGATTCGAGCTGAGCTTGGCGTTCACTGTCTTTGGAGTGGCGCAGATCGAGGCTTACGGTCGCCGCTCCTGGCACCACGTTGCCGGCATTAGGCTCAACTTCGACTTTGCCCACCGTAGCGATGAGCCCGTCAGTCCCGCGCGCAATCCGCTCCACTGCGACCATCCACTCGGCAGCGCCAGCCAGTGCATCGTGGCGCAGGTGCATGGGCGTGGTGCCGGCATGGTTGGCCCGGCCCGCGAAACGCAGGCTCATGCGGGTTTGGCCCACGATGTCGGTGACCGCGGCAACGCTCAACCCTTCGGCCTCAAGCACGGGCCCCTGCTCAATGTGAATCTCGAGCATGGCGGCAGCGTGTTCGTCGAGCACTGCGCCGGCAATTTTCGCCGGGTCGAGTCCGTATTTGCGAATTGCATCTTCAAGCCTGATGTCTTCAGCGTCTTTGAGACCCAGTAACGCTGGATCGAACCGACCCGCAACTGCCCGGCTGCCGATGAACGGCACTCCATACCGCACGCCTTCTTCTTCGCTGAAGGCTATCACCTCAATCGCGAGCGGGATCTCACGCTCTTTTACTTCCCGGACGAGTTCCAATCCTAAACAAACGCCCAGCACGCCGTCGTAAGCGCCCGCATTGGGAACAGTGTCCACGTGTGAGCCGATGACCAGGCGTCGATGGCCCGCGCCCTCGGGCCGCCACAAGCCGCGCATATTGCCTGCTGCATCGACCGTCACGCTCATCCCCAGTCCAGTCATTCGCTCCCGCAGATATTTGTGCACCTCATGCATGGGCGGCGAAAGAAAGCGGCGCGTAATGCGGCCGGGCTCCTCGGTGAACTGGGCGAGGCGCAGGCACTCGTCGATGACGAATTTGGCGCGGCCTCTCATGCGCGCACCTGTTCCCTTCCACGCGGGTCGCCCAGGAATGCGCCGTCCGAATAGACCAATTCGCCGCGCAGCCAGGTTTCGCGTACGCGGCCCCGTGCCGCCAGGCCAACATAGGGCGAGAGCTTGTGACGGAACCGCAAATCCTCCACGCCAATCGTCCACTCTTCCGCATCGTCGAAGACCACGAGATCGGCATCGGCGCCCGTCAACAGCGCGCCCTTGCGTCCTTCGAGACCACCGAGGCGTGCTGGCGCAGAGGCCATCCACTTCGCCATCGATTCGAGCTTTACCCCGCGGCTGTGCATCACCTTCCAAACCGCAGGAAGCGCCAGCCCCAGGCTCGCGATTCCGCCCCACGCCTTGTCAAATCGCCCCTCTTCGCGGCACTTCATGGCCGGCGGGCAAGGGGAGTGGTCGGTCGTAATCATGTCGATTTCGCCACTCTCGAGCGCCTGCAAAAGCCGTTCGCGATTTTCCGCATCCCGGATTGGCGGCGCGCATTTGTACTCCGTTGCGCCGTCGTGGACCTCTTCCGCCGCGAAGCAGAGATAGTGAACGCAGGTTTCCACGGTAATGCGCACGCCGCGACTGCGCGCCGCCAGAATGACGCGCAACGCCTTTGCCGATGCAAGATGCACGATGTGGACGGGAGCGCCAAACTCTTCCGCGAGACCAATCAGCAGCTCAATGGCTTCGATCTCCGCCTCATCGGGACGCGATGCGAGGTAGTTTTTATATCTTTGCCAATCAGCGCCGGATGCATTCAGTTCGCGCGTTCGAGCTTCAACCGGCCCCGCAACCTCGGCGTGCGCCAGCAGCGGCAATCCCGTCCCCCGCAGTTTTTCAAGCGCAAGCCGCAAATCGTGCTCGTCCACCCACGCAAAACCATCGATGCCGGAGTGGATCATGAAGCACTTGAAACCGGGAACCCCGGCGGCGATGAGACCGGGCAGGGAATCGGCGTTACCACGGACGACTCCGCCCCACGCAGCCCAGTCAACCCACGTCTTGCCCTTTGCCGCTGCGCGCTTGGCTTCGAGCGCCTCGACGTTAATGGTTTCTGGCACGCAATTGAGCGGCATATCCACCAGTGTGGTCACACCGCCGGCAGCCGCGGCCCGCGTCGCACTTTCAAAGCCTTCCCATTCGGTGCGGCCCGGCTCATTGATGTGCACGTGGGTGTCGACCAGCCCCGGCATCAGGACCAGGTCTTCAAAATCATTGAGCGCGGCGTCTCGCGGTACATCTCCCCAATCAAGCACCGAGGCAATCTTCCCGCCCTCGACTACAACCGCCGCAGGGCGTATTCCTTCCGGGGTCAGCACGCGTTGCGAGCGGAATGCCTGTGCCATGGTGTATCTACTTTCGCCGGTTGGGGATGCGGTGGGCAAGGCGAGCGTCGTGCTACCGCACAAGTTCTCTCGCCCGCTTCGCGCGCTTGATGCGTTCAGGTGCAGGAGCTATCGAGGATCGACCACTCACTCAGCCTTCAGCCTCTCAGCCGGCTCAATAGGTCCTGGGGATGGACGGGCTTGGCGAGGATCTCGAACTCGTAGCCCTGCGCACGCGCCTTCTCAAGAAGATCGGCCGTTGCGGCCTGGCCTGAGAAGAGCAGGATCTTGATGCCCGGCCGCAGTTCGCGAATTCGGATGGCGGCATCGATGCCGTTGAGGTCGGCCATGATGACGTCGGAGATGAGCATGTCGGGTTCAAAGGCCGTGGCCAGCTCAAGAGCCCTTTCTCCGGAGTAAACGGCGCGGGCCTCGAAGCCGCTCTGGTTCAGAATCATGGCCAAAGTATCGGCGATGACTCGCTCGTCGTCGGCTACAAGCACCTTAGGCTTCGTCTTGTTTTCGGGCATATTTTCTCAGTACGTATGAACTTGACGATCGGACAACGTTTTTCGTTCTGGAATTTCCGAACTGGCGCCGGCATCCTTGGCGTTTGCGGGGCACTAATCCCCATCATACCTTTGTGCGGTGAACTGCCCGGAATTTCTTCTGGTATTCGCCGGGAACCGGGTGCGCTTTTTTTCGCGCCCATTACTCCAATTCATCTGAATTCAACCAAATCGCCTTAGACTTGCCAAAACTTACCGGGGCGTGGAACGATGGCGAAACCGGATGGTCTTTTTCGCCGCTCATTCAATCAAGACCTGAGCGCAATCAAGACCGGCGCGGCATTCTCCAGTTTTGCGTCTCACCGCGTGGCCGGCGAGCCGCAGCCAAACATCATACCCAGTTACTCCGGCGCTTTTAGAGCGCGCCATGGGCAGCTCTGAGCAGCCGTAAACTTAGCGGAGAGAAACAGATGCAGGAAACCGCCATCTCCAGCCCGGCGACGGTACCGGTCCCGGCCACCGACGCCATTATTCGCGCCGAGAAGATCGAGAAGTACTACGCTCAGCCCAGCGAAAACCGCATCCAGGTGATTTCGGCGACTGATTTGAGCATCGTTCCGGGCGAGATTCTGGCGCTGCTCGGACCCTCGGGATCGGGCAAATCGACCATGCTGCGAATGCTGACCGGGCTCTCCAGGCCCTCGGCGGGCGAGGTCTACTGGCACGAGAAGCCCATCTCTCAGGCTGAGATCAACGTCTCCATCGTCTTCCAGAGTTTTGCGCTGTTTCCCTGGCTTACGGTGCTCGAAAACGTCGAAGCTCCGCTGCAGGCCCGAGGTGTCCCGCCCGACGAGCGCCGTGAGCGCAGCATGCGCATGCTCGACACGGTCGGCCTCGACGGTTTTGAGGGCGCGTACCCCAAGGAGCTTTCAGGCGGAATGCGGCAGCGGGTGGGCTTTGCCCGCGCCCTCGTGGTCGAGCCCGAGGTGCTCTTCATGGACGAGCCGTTCTCTGCGCTCGACGTCCTCACCGCCGAGAACCTGCGCAGCGAACTCCTCGAGCTCTGGGCCAACAAAACCATGCCCACGCGCGCGGTCTTCATTGTGACCCACAACATTGAAGAGGCGGTGCTGCTGGCCGATCGCATCGTCGTATTGGGGCGCAATCCGGGACACATCCGAACTGACTTCAAAGTGCAACTTCCGCAGCCTCGCGACCGCAAATCAGAGGGATTCACGCAACTGGTCGACTACATCTACAAGGTGCTCACCAGGCCCGATGTCTCGCCCGACGAAGCGCCCGATCACCAGCATCCCGGCCCCAAGGTGCGCGACCAGCGCCAGATGCATTACCAGATGCTGCCCCATTCAAGGCCCGGCGGCGTGGCCGGCTTGCTTGAACTGCTGCTCGATAAAGGCGGGCGCGACGACATTTATCGGCTGGCCGACGACCTGGCCTTCGAAATCGACGACCTGCTGCCAATTGTGGATGCGGCCCAGTTGCTGGGCTTCCTGACGGTGGAAGAAGGCGACGCCGCAATCACCCCGGCCGGTACCGAGTTTGCCAACTCAGAGATTCTCCGGCAAAAGGAACTCTTCCGCGACGCGGCCGTTGCCAACGTACTTCTGCTCAGGCAAATTACGCGCGCCCTCGAATCCAAGAGCGACCACACCGTTCCCGAAGAGTTCTTTCTCGATATGCTCGACGAGCAATTCAGCCAGGAAGAGAGCGAGCGGCAGATGGAGACCGCTGTCGCATGGGGCCGCTATGCCGAGCTGTTCGACTTTGACGCGGCCCGGCGGCGCTTTATGCTGCCCGACGCTCAGGATGAGGAGATTTCGCCGGCCGGGGAAGAAGAGTGAAGATCCAGCACCCATTCGCGCGTTCGCTGGTCCCCGCCCGCACCTGGCCGTTCGTCATTGACCTGGGTGTGGCCACATGCGGCCTGGCCATTTTTTTCGCCATTGTCAGCACCGGCAAGTACTGGCTCAGCAAGCCGGTTCCCATTGTTGAGATCTCTCACTCCATCGGCGCGCTTCCTGTTTATGCCTTTTACTCCATCATTCGCATTGGTTTGGCTTACCTGCTCAGCTTGATCTTCGCCGTCGCCTACGGGTACATCGCTGCCTACAACCCGCGCCTCGAGCCCTGGATGGTCGCGGTCCTTGACATTCTTCAGTCCATCCCCGTGCTTAGCTTCCTGCCGCCAGTTGTTCTATTCATGGTCGCCTTGGTTCCCGGCCATCAGTTGGGCATTGAGATGGCCGTCATTCTCCTCATCTTTACCGGACAGGTATGGAACCTCGCCTTCAGTTTCTATTCATCGCTTAAATCCATTCCCCGCGAAATGACCGAGGCCTCGCGCATCTACCGCTACTCCGCGTGGCAGCGGTTCTGGCAACTCGAGATGCCTTTCGCCGCCATCGGTCTGGTCTGGAACTCGATTGTCTCCGTCGCCGGAGGCTGGTTCGCCCTCATCGCCTGCGAAATCTCCCCATTCGCCAATTACACCTATCAGCTTCCCGGCCTTGGCAGCTACCTGCAGGTGGCCACCAACTCTGGCGATTACAAAGCGCTGATGTTCGGCATCGCCGCCGTCATCCTCATCGTGGTCGCCACTGACCAGCTCATCTGGCGGCCGATGATTGCCTGGAGCGACAAATTCAAATTCGAGCAGGTTGAGTCCGCCGACCGCGTGACCTCGCCGATCCTCACGCTACTGCGCCGTTCGAATCTGCTCAGTTCTGGCCCCGGCCGCTTTTTGACGAGTATCGAAGAGCCCATCTATCGCCGTCTCTCCCGAACCAAGGAGTGCCGCATCGTCCAGCCTGTCGACGAAGAGAAATCCACCCGGCCCTCGCTCGCGCTCTGGACGCTGGCGGTTGCGGCAGCGGCAGTGGTCGGTTGGAGCGCGTTGCAGGCCGTCATCATGCTCCGAACGGTTACCTGGCCCGACATGAAGCTGCTTCTTGAAGGCGCCGCTGCAACCTTCCTGCGCGTCAACTCCGCCTTGCTCATCTCCGCCGCGTGGACCATCCCTGTCGGCGTCGCCATCGGGCTCAATCCGCGGCTCTCCCGCATTGTTCAGCCCACCGCCCAGGTGCTGGCCTCCATCCCCGCCACTGCATTTTTCCCCATCATTCTCATCGGGCTGGTCAAGGTCGGCGGCGGGCTCGGCATCGGTTCCATTGCGCTCATGCTGCTCGGCACCCAGTGGTACATCCTCTTCAACGTCATCGCCGGCGCCATGTCCATCCCTTCCGACCTGCGCGAGGTCAGCTCCCTTTACCACTTCACGCGCTGGCAACGCTGGACCAAACTCATCCTCCCCGGCATCTTTCCCTACCTCATCACCGGCATGGTAACTGCCTCTGGCGGCGCATGGAACGCCTCGGTCTACGCCGAGTATTCGCACCTCAAAGACAGCACGCTCCAGACCATCGGCCTGGGCTCCGAGATCAGCTCCGCCACCGATAGCGGCCGCTTCCCCATCATCCTGCTCGCCACCATCTTCATCTCGCTGATGGTGGTCACCATGAACCGCCTGGTCTGGCGCCGCCTCTACCGCCTGGCCGAAACGAGATATAAACTCGAAGGCTGACCGGCCTTGCGGAACGAAGCCAGCGTCCCATCCCGCATGAGAGCGGGCCACAGCGTTTTGAAAGGGCACGACTTTAGTCGTGCCGCAAAGGCTCAACAATGAATGCGGCTTTAGCCGCTGAGAGATGCATTCTCTGAAGTTTCAACTTTTGCCGCAGGACCGTTTTGGGGGCACGACATGATCCGCGTTGGTCTAATCGGTTTCGGTCTCGCCGGGCGCGTCTTTCACGCTCCGCTGATCTCTTCGGTCGAAGAGGGGATTTCTACTTCCGCGAATCCTCCTGGCGCCGACGCGCTGATGGCGTCCGCAACCGACTTCGCATGAGGTTTGATCAGCTTCCAGCGCCCTTGCCCAAGGACCACCAGAGCAATTTTCCGGCCAGTTAGGTTCTGCTGGTACCGAATATTCTTGTCCGTCGTGAGCAGGACTTCGAAGCCGGCATCTTCTGCTGCTTTCAGGAGCGCGCCATTTTCCAGAGTGTCCCATCCGCGGGCGCGCGCCTCAGTTACCGTGTGCCGCTCGATCAGATATCGCGCCAGTGTCCGCGGAACGCCGTTATCGAAAAGGACAAGCATCTATGCTGCCGGTGCCCTCAAGCTGCGCGCCACAAATTCGAGTACTGCTTCAACCTGCTCCCGCGGCACGCCAAATTCCTCCACGAGTTCATCTACGCTCATATCCTGCAGATTCTCAAACACCGTTGAGATCGGCGTCCGTGTGCCGCGAAACACCCATGCTCCGCTCCTTTTGCCGGGCACGCTTTCCACCGCCGGACACTGGGACCAATCAAGTGTCGACATCGTCTTTGCTTCCTCCACTCAGTCAGAATATCCTCACGAGAAGCCTATTGCCATATCAATCGCCTTAACATAAAAGTGAATGGAATCAGGGGTATCTATGCTTCGCGTCGCTCTCATCGGTTTCGGTCTCGCCGGGCGCGTCTTCCACGCTCCGCTCATCTCTTCTGTCGATGGTCTCGAACTGGCCGCGATTCTCGAGCGTTCGACCAGCAAAGCGGCCGGGCGCTATCCCGGCATTGTCACCCACCGCACCCTCGACGAGATGCTCGCCGATGCCTCCCTCGACCTGTTCGTCGTAGCCACCCCGAACGCTACCCATTTCGAGCTGGCGCACAGGATTCTGAGCGCCGGGCGCAACGTAGTCGTCGACAAGCCAATGGCCATCACCACGGCTGAAATTGCCATACTTATCCGTCTGGCCGACGAGAAAAACCGGCTCCTCACGCCATTCCATAACCGCCGCTGGGACAGCGACTTCCAGACGATTCAGAAACTACTGCATGAAGGCTCAATCGGCCGGCTCGTCGAGTTCGAATCGCGCTTCGATCGCTGGCGCCCGACCCTGCCCTCCGACCGCCTTTGGAAGATCGACCCGAACCACGGCGGCGGCGCGCTGCTCGACCTGGGAAGCCATCTCGTAGACCAGGCGCTCGTGCTCTTCGGAAAACCACTGGCGGTGAGCGCCGACATCCGCTCGGAGCGCGACCG
>Ga0335074_10002750_pt1 | contig 23957 bp, 27 predicted proteins | sample Lox_Sample_23_FD_206715 | JGI IMG/M metagenome (GOLD analysis project Ga0335074, IMG submission 206715) | Soil microbial communities from Loxahatchee National Wildlife Refuge, Florida, United States - Lox_Sample_2.3 | ecosystem: Environmental > Terrestrial > Soil > Wetlands | place: USA... | reverse complement strand
CCATGGAACGAAGGGTATACCGCAGCGGTGCGGCTGGGCCCCAAGCGGGGCGGCGGCACTGTCGCACCCGGACCGTAACATCGGGCACAAGCAGTCCACGACATGCCGGAGGTGGCCCGTGGATGGCGCACAGCAGTTCCCGTCGTTTCGGCAGACAGTGCTGGACACCACGGACGCAAGGGCACTGGCCGAGTTTTACCGGAAGCTGCTGGGCTTCTCTTACCGACCAGGTGACGAGCCGCCGCCGGAAGGCGAGCCTGATGAGAAAGGCCACGACTTCCTGGTGCTGTGCGACCACTCCGGCTCGCCCCGCGTCGCGTTCCAGCAGGTGGAAGAGCTGCGCAAGGCTACGTGGCCGGGCGGTGCGGTACCACAGCAGCTGCACCTGGACATGTGCGTCCCGACCGGGGCTGACCTGGCGGTTCAGCACCGCCGGGCGCTGGACCTCGGGGCCACAGTCCTGCTCGACCGGTCTGATGACCAGGAGGAGCCGCTCTGGGTCTACGCGGATCCCGCCGGGCACCCGTTCTGTATCTTCGTCGCAGGCGGTTGACCGACCCGGTGACCGGGCTGAGGACCGGTCAGTTGTCCTCCCAGGTGAGCGCAGCTCGAGGGGGTCAGGCCGCATCCCCCTGCTTGCTGGGGCCAGGAAGGGGGGGTGCGCCGCGGGTGCCGGCGACGAAGCTCATATGGGCGGCGGCGAGCCGCCAGTAGCCGACGTTGCGAGCCAGGACAAGGGTCACGCGGGAGGCTTCGGGGACAGGGTGATCCTGGTAGCTGCCCTGAACGTTGTTGCGGGCGGTGACGATAGCGGCGTCGCCGAGGATGCGCGTCTGGATTTCTGCCAGGCCGAAACTGTCGTAGGTGAGGTCGCCTTGGCGGTAGCGGGCCAGCCAGGCCTGCTTGGGAAGGATGAATCCGAGCGGGCCGACGCCGGCGAAGTCCTCGGTGAGCAGCAGTTGGAGGCTTTCGGTGTCGCCAGAGCGCTCAGCGGCGGTCCACTCGTCAAGGAACGTCTGGACGCTGTCAGCCATGAATCTCTCCGTACTTAATAAGGGGGTTCGGGTCGGCCGGGGTTGCACCAGGAATTGGCGGTCTGACGCTATAGCTGGCCAGGCCTTCGGCCAGTAGATCGAGTGCTCTCTGGCCTTCGGCATGCAGTGCCCGCGCGAGCCCGCGCGGGTCGGGGTCTGCCTCTATTCGCTGGCGGACGTAGTCGATGAGCGCCCGGTGGACACCGATCAGGGTGTTCGCCACGACCTGGGGCGTCAGGTCGCTGGGGTCGGCACCGGTGTCTTCCGCCAGAAGCGCGGCGAGCGAGTCGGCGTAGCGGGCATGGATCTGCTGCTCGCGGGCGGTCAGCGCCGGGCTGGAAGCGATCAAGCGGGAAGCCGACTGCAATGCGCTGGCGCTGGCCGGGTCGCTGCCGGCGAGCAGGCCTCGGGGCTGCATGATGAACCGGCCGAACGCCTGCAGAACCCCTTCACCGGGCAGGCGGTCGCGGACGGCCTGCAGGAGCTGCTCTTCGAAGGCTTCCAGACCGTGGTAGACGAGGTCTTCCTTGGTGGGGAAGTAGTTGAAGACGGTCGTCTCGGATACCTCCGCCATCCGGGCGATCTCGGCCACGCTCACGTTCTCGAAACCGTCCCTTGCGAACAGTTCCCGGGCCGTGTCGGCGATGAGCTGGCGGGTCTTCTGCTTCTTGCGCTCCCGCAGGCTCAGTTCCTGATCCATGACCTGAGGTTACCAGAAAAGTCTTGACACTCTAAAGTTGAGGTAGCTAAATTTTTTTAGCAACTTCAGTTCTCTCAGGAGGAACCCCCATGACGACTCCAAATCCGGAGATGACCCATGCCTCGGCCCGCGATGGCGCTGCCCCCAGTCACCCGGCTGACCCGGCGGCGGATGGCCCGCAGCGCGTTACTGGCCGCCAGCTCTGCACCGGCATCGGGTTGTCGGCTGTCCTGGCGACCGCCCTCTCGGTCGCGATCACCGTGATCGCACGGGCTGTCGCGCCCCACTGGGCCCGCACCGAGGGGCTGACCGTCCTGATCGTCGCCGCGGTGTACCTGGCCGTCATCGCCGGCCTGACCATCGCCGTCGGCGGCCCGCGCGGCGTCAGCCGGCTGCTGGTCCTGCGCCGTCCCACCGCACGGCAGCTGGGCTATTCCTTCGCAGTGGTCGGCGGGGCTGTGGCCGCAGGAATTGGCATCTCGCTGGCCTTCAGCTTCCTCAGCGGCGGCGCCGCCGCAACCATGGAGGCCATCGTGCGGGCTGGCAGCGACGAGTCAAGGCTCCCCACTGCCACCGCCCTGACCTGGGCACTGATCGTCATCCGGCTCGTGTTCCTGACCGGGACCGCTGAGGAACTGCTCTTCCGGGGCGCCGTGTACAGCTGGCTGCGCCGCCGCGCCTCCGTCGGCGTGACCATCGCGATCACCGCGGTCTTGTTCACGCTCGAGCACGGCTACTACCCGGTCCTGATCCCGCTCGTGCTCAGTTACGGCCTGGCTGCGGGATGGGTCCGCCACCGGACCTCAACCACGGCCACGACGATCGCCACTCACGTCACCATCGATCTCGCGCTGTTCTTCGCCGCCGTAGCACTGTCCTGACCAGCCAGCGCATTCTGCGGGCGCGGGTCAGGCGGTACCAGGCTCGGGCGAGGTGCTTGCGCCTGCTCCGGCACTAGAGTGGTCGCGTGCCCACTATAAGTGGGCGGATGCTTACTTGGTGATGTTCGGGCCAGTGCCTGGAAGGAGGAGGCGGGCGTGCCGACGGGAATAGCCCTCCGCGATGCGCGCGAGCAGCTCTTCAGCGCGGCCGAGCGCGTCCTGCTGCGAGACGGGCCGGGTGCGCTGACCAGCCGGGCGGTTACCGCAGAAGCGGGCGTGGCCAAGGGTGTCCTGCACCGGCACTTCGCTGACTTCGACGCTTTCCTAGCCGAGCTCGTGCTCGACCGCATCGCCATGCTCGACGGCCAGGCTGCCGCCCTGCGCGAGTCCGCCGGAACCGGCACCGTCGCCGGGAACCTGGCCCGCGCGCTCACCGACCTGTTCAGCTCGGTCGCCGTGGGGGTCCTCGCCCTGATCACGTTCCGGGATGACATGCGCGCCCGCCTGCGTCTGCGTCAGGCCGAGGGGGCGGCTGGCGTGCCGCTCCTGACGGAAGCCGTGGCCATGATCGCCTCGTACCTCGGGGCTGAGCAGGAACTGGGCCGCGTCCCGGCCGATGCCGACATCGACACGCTTGCTCCGATGCTGATCGGCACCGGGCATCTGCTGTTCGCCGACCGGGAAAGCGGCCCGCCGACGGCGGCCCACCTTGAAAGGGTCATCACCTCGGTCGTCCCCGGCGTGGTGCGTGAGCGGCCTGCTCAGGAGGTGGCGAAGTAAAGTACCGCTTCTAAGGGAAGACCCGGCACAAGGAAGCGGCGAGGCGCGTGGTCGAGCTCAAGACATCGGAAGAGATCGGGCTGCTGCGCGAGGCAGGCCGGGTCACGGCCGAGGCGCTGGCGGCTGTGCGCGACAAGGCTGCTGTCGGTGTCATGCTGGACGAGCTCGACCGGGTCGCCGCTGCGGTCATCAAGGGTGCTGGAGCGAGCCCGGCTTTTCTGGGTTATCACCCGTCATGGGCGCCGACCCCGTTCCCGGGCGTGATCTGCGCCAGCATTAACGACGCGGTCGTCCACGGCGTGCCGAACCGCACCCGGCTGGCTGACGGCGACCTGGTGAGCATCGACTGCGGCGCGTTCGTGCAGGGCTGGTGCGGCGACGCCGCGATCAGCTTCACGGTCGGGACGCCCCGTCCGCAGGACGTCGAGCTGATCGCCGCCACCGACGCCGCCCTGGCGCGAGGTATCGCCGCCGCCCAGCCAGGAAACCATCTCGGTGATGTGGGCGACGCCATCGGGACCGCGGCCCGGAAGGCCGGCTACGGGCTTCTGGAACACCACGGCGGACACGGTGTCGGACGGGCGATGCACGAGGATCCGTTCGTTCCCAATGAAGGGAAAGCTGGCCGCGGTTACCAGCTCCGGCCGGGCCTGGTCATCGCGATCGAGCCCATGCTGATCATCGGCGGGACCGACGGCTACGTCACCGCCCGCGACGGATGGACCCTGAAGTCCGCCAGCGGGACCAGGGCCGCCCACAGCGAGCACACGATCGCGATCACCGAGGACGGACCCGTCGTTCTGACTGTGCGCTGACGACTGGGGGCTCAAATGGCGAAGCTGATCTATTCGGCGATCGCCTCGGCCGACGGATTTGTCGAGGACGCCCAGGGCACGTTCGACTGGGCAACGCCCGATCCTGAGGTCTTCGCGTTCATCAATGACCTGGAGCGGCCGGTTGGCACCTACCTCTACGGGCGCCGGATGTACGAGACGATGGTGTCCTGGGAGACCGCGGACACCGGCGGTGATCAGCCCGCGGTGACCCGGGACTTCGCTGATCTCTGGCGAGCGGCCGACAAGATCGTGTACTCCCGTACGCTGCGGGTGCCGTCGAGCGACCGGACGCGGATCGAGCGCGATTTCAAGCCCGCCGCAATCACGGGACTCAAGGCGTCGTCGGCCCGTGACATCACGGTCGGTGGTGCAGAACTCGCTGGCGAGGCTCTTGCCGCGGGCTTGGTCGAGGAATGCCACCTCTTCCTTTGCCCGGTCCTTGTCGGTGGCGGGAAACGCGCACTGCCCGGCGGCGTTCACGCTCAACTCGAACTTCTGGCCGAGCGCAGCTTCCGGAACGGTGTCGTTCACCTCCACTATCAGGTACGCGTCTGATCTTCAGCCGCGTCGGTTTCACCTCGCCAGCGAGCCCTGCTCTCAAATCACCTGGGCGCCTCTGCTTACTTCACGCCGCCGAACTTGAAGCTGTTCACTCGCAGGCCGACGCCGCCCCTGGGGATCTCGAACCCGAAGTCCACCGACGTCAGGTACCAGCTGGACTTGAGCGTGCCGAGTTCTTCAGCCTTCTGGAAGAACGGGTTCAGCGACAGCGAGGCAGATGTGTGCTGGCTCACTGCCACGAAGGCGATGTAGTTCCAGGACTTGTGGTTGAACGTGGTGACCCACTTCATCGCCTGCCACTGGATGCCGTCGATCGTGTACACCGCGCTTCCGGCGGCCGGCCCATCCACGTTCTCGTGCTGAAGCCAGACCATCACCTCGGCGCCGGTGGCCTGACTGGGCACCGGCGTTTCCCCGGTCTTGTCGAACCAGATGTCGTAGGCGGCGTTGTACGCGGAACCCGGCTCGACAGCACCGGTCGTCACGTCGGCCCACGGGGCGCCGTCCTGGCTGACCTCGACCGGGAACTTCCAGGCTCCGTGCTCGGCAGGCTCCTCGCCGCGCTCCCACCCGGTTGAGATGTTCGGGTACTCCGTCCACCCGCCCGTGGACGTTGACTTAGTAACGTCGAAGCCGACGTTGCCCGAGTTGCTCAGGCAGCTGTCCGAACCGAAGTCATCGTCAATGATCTTCACCTGCTGGTCGGCAACGCCAGGTACGTCGACTGCCTTCCAGGTGTTGTTGCAAAGGGTCGTGGTCCCGCCAGCAGGCTGGCTGACCGAACCTTCCGCTACCGGCGCGGTGAGGCCGGTGACGCAGGCCAGGCTGCCCGTGGCCAGGACGACGGTAATTCCTCTATGCGAGATCTGTCTTATATGTGCGATGTGTCCGAACATTGTCTCCCCACTCCGATAAGATGAGTTAAGGGGCGAAGCTATACGAACGTGGGGATGTCGGGCGGCAGATCGGTATTAACGGCTGCCGTACCGCGAATTGGTCATGTCGGGCAGAGTGGGCTCGCGATCCGCTCGGGCGACCCAGCGGAGCTTGTTGATGCAGATCAGGCCGCCCGGACGGCGAATCCCGCAGGGCTGATCGGTTCGGTCCTGGACCGCCCCGGCGTCGCTATCTGAAAACCCCTCCGCCATGAGCCTGTCCCGTCAGTGGTACGCCCGAGCGGAGGACCCTCGGCGAGAGCATGGATGGGCCACGGGATGGAAATATGGCCTCCTCCAAGCGGGTCATTACATTTAGCCAGCTCAGCATAGGGTCGGCGGCATGGCGTTGCGGCTTGTTCAGATTGCGATGAATGCTCGGGATGATTCCGCGGTCGGCCGGTTCTGGGCGGACGCGCTGGGCTGGAGTGTTTCCAGCGAAGAACCCGGCGTGACCAACCTCGAACCCGTGGGCTTCGCCTATCCCGATCCCGTCGCCGTCTGCATTGACGTCATTGCCGTCCCGGAACCCAAGACGGTGAAGAACCGCGTGCACATCGACCTCGCCACCACGTCTGCGGCCCATCAGGCGGACCTGGCCGCGCGCCTGCAGGATCTCGGCGCGACGCCCGCCGACGTGGGCCAGGGCGACGTCTCGTGGACTGTTCTGGCCGACCCGGAGGGCAACGAGTTCTGCGTCCTCACCCCGCGCTGAAGCGGAGGCTCTTCTGTCCCGTCGTGGTCGCAGGCGCCAGCCCGAGACGGCTGGCCGTACCAAGAAACAGCAGCGCCGGTTGCCGGACCGCCGTAATCACTTTCAGTAATTGACCGTTCACCTTGCGTCGGCATGTCGGGTCACTCCGGTGGCAGGTTTCTGATAGACCTCGTTGGCATGATGATCTCCGTTCTGGCCCGTGCGACGGCTCTGCTGGCCCTGGCCTTATCCGCTGGGTCAGCGAACGCCGGGCCGACCGTGCCAGTCCAGAGCGGCGGGGGGACGCCGCTGAGTTATCAGATCCTCCGCCAGAACGTCATCATCAACGCTGATATCTGGGCGCAGAAGCCCGAGATGATGGCTGCCGGGCTGGGCTTTACCAATATCGTCGGCGTGCCGAACCTCAGCACCAGCGACGTGGCGCTGAGCAAGACGCTCGCGGTGCTGGCCGGCGGCACGTGGAACAACGTGCAGTGCGCCAGCGGGCAGACGCCTCCGCTGTCCAGCTACACGTCGGCGTCGACGCCTTCGGGTGTGCGGACCTATTACGGCCAGGACGTCTACTACTCCGACGGGCTGCCGGTCGAGTTCAGCTGGCCGATCCTGCCGAGCACCCTGGACGCTGACGACTTCAAGGTCAGCCTCAGCAACGGAACGTCGGTCACCCCGCAGGTCACGTCGATCTGGCCAAACTTCCAGTACAACGAACGGTCGGTAGCGGTCCTGTTCGGGCACTTCGGTAACCGGATTCCGCCGGACCAGCCCGGCGCCATCTACCCAACCTCGGTCCAGGTTGTCCAAGGCTCGTCAACCCTCGAACTGGTCGGGCCGGGCCCGCGGATCGTCAGCGCGGTGGGGTTCTCGGTCAAGAGCCCGGGCTCGCCCTACACCGATCCCGGTGTCCCCCCAGCCGGACGAGGCGGCCCCACCCTCGTGGCCGCCAAGCTCAGCAAGATGTCGGCCGTGGGCAACAACGGGCCCGTGATCTTCAGCCAGAACCTGCCCAACGACGGGATAAGCCTGTACGGCAGCCAGGCAAAGTTCCGGCTCCGGATGTACACCTCGGGCGGCATGACACCCAACGGCGTCACCCCTCTGCTGCCGACCGACTACGACCAGTACTTCCGCGTCATCGCGGTCACTTCATCAGGAAGGAAGGTCGCGCTCACCCAGGCCGGCAAGACCTACTGGATCGACGGCCAGCCGCTCCGCGTCGTCGGGCTGGCCAACCTCGGCCGGAAGCAGGCCAGCTACGACGCCTGCTACACCGAGGTCCGCAACAACTACATCGACATCATCCTGGACGGCAGCCAAGCCGCAGCCCAGCGGATCACCACCGTCGAGATCCCGTCGACCGGCCGCTACAAACCCCTGTACAACCCCGGCGGCCCCGGCAACAACCCAGCACCCGGCGTTCTCTACAGCGCGCCGAGCCCGCCGATCTCCGAGCCCGTCACCATCGCCCTGAACAACCCGATGACCGTTACCTACGTGCAGCAACCTCCCGTCAGCCCGGCACCCGTAACCGGCTAAAACCAAAGGCCGCGCATCGAACAGGCACCCACCGACCTGACCTTGGCACTGAGGGCATCTAGCCCCCATTCCCACGTCAGCTGCCGGGCATGCAGCCGTGCGCACGGTACCGCACTGGGTAACGCACCCAGCTCCAGGAAGCTCCGCTTCGGCCACTCACCGGCGCTGACTTCTCCCTCGAGACGCAGCGATGGCACCGCAAATAGCGCGTCGCGCCACGGCAGTTCACGGACCGGTTCAGGTAACCCAGTGCCTATGCGCTGCAACCCACCCGCGGCGGGCCACGGGTAGCCAATCGGGGACCGCGATGCGCTCCCACCCGGGCTGACACTCAATGGAAACTCCTTCTGGTCCTGGTGCGGATCGATGTCAGTTCCTGGTCACCGCCATGAGCGTTTTGGTGGCGACCGCTTCATTAGCCCCGTGGAGAACGCCCCAACGAGGCCGCCAGCGCGCACAGGACTGATCACAGACAGCCGACTGCAGGCCCGGCGTATCGTGAAGTCGTTGATCTGTGGGCTTGTGACCGGTCAACACCACTCCACGTAGATTGGTACGCGGTGACCGAATTCGGCAGTGAGGTTGCCCGTCTGCTCGATGAGCGGGGCATGTCCCTGCGCCAAGCGGCCAGGCTGACCCACTACGACCCGAGCTACCTGAGCAAGGTGATCAGCGGGCTCAAACAGGCTCGCGGCAATTGGCCGAGGCGCTCGACCGGCTGCTCGGCGCGGACGGCGCCTTAGCGGACATGATCACCGACAAGCCGCCCGCGTCGTCGGCAATGCGCGCTGGAGATGACGAGTCCGAGGCGTGGGAACTGGAGCGGCTCGTCGCGGCCAGTGATGTCGGCACCGCCACCTTGGACCGGATCGAACAGGCCGTCGACGTGCTGGCAGTCGCTTACCCGGGAACCCCGCCCGCCGAGCTGCTCAGCCGGATACGCCGCCACCTTGGCTATATCACCCAACTGCTTGACGCCCGCAAGACCCTCGCCGAGCACCAGCGATTGCTGGTCGCAGCCGGCTGGCTGTCCCTGCTCGCCGCCACATGCGCGATCGATCTGCGCTGGTGGGACGCGGCCGCGGCGCGGCTACGCACGGCCGCCCAGCTGGCCCGCGAGACTGGGCACGCTGAGCTGGCCGCGTGGTGCCTGGAAACCCGGGCCTGGCAGCTGCTGACCATCGGTGACTACCCGGCCGCAGCTGGGCTGGCCCGCGACGCCCAGGCCGCTGCCCCGTCCGGCAGCAGCGCCGCCATACAGGCCACCGCCCAGGAAGGCCGCGTCCTGGCCCGGCTCGGTGACTCGGCCCGGCCCGGCGCCTACGCCGCGCTCAGTCGTGTCGAGGCCCTCGCATCACCGCTGCCGATGCCGTCGCAGCCCGAGCATCACTACCGCTATGACCCGGCCAAATCCGAGGCCTACACAGCGACCACGCTGTCATGGCTCAGCGACCCGGCCAGCGAGCGGATCGCCCGGCTGGTGCTCGAACGTCTGGAGTCCTCCATCGACGGGCCGCCGAGGCCGCGGCGCGCGGCGTCGGCACGCATTGACCTGTCGCTCGCGCTGCTGGCTGCCGACAAGCCGGACGAGGCCGCCGGGATCGCGTTGCAGGCCATCACCTCGGGCCGCCTCGTGCCGTCGAACTACTGGCGGGCCAGCGAGGTCGTCCAGGCCGTCACGCAGGCCGGGCCAGCTGAAGCTACGCAGCTCGCCGACGCTTACCGCGAGTTCTGCATCCCAGGCCGCCGGGAGCTACCCGGGACGCCCGGCTTGCAGTAATGGCTCGCATGCGCCGCATCGCCATTTCCGGACACCGCGGCCTGCCCGGCTCCACAGCAGACCTGGTAGACAGAGTCATCCGGGCAGCCCTAGCCGAGCACGCGCCGGGCGTAACAGGCCTCTCTTGCCTCGCTGACGGGGCAGACCAGATCTTCGCCCGCGCGGTCACCGACCTTGGCGGCAAGCTGGAAGTAATCATCCCCGCCAGTGAGTACCGCGCCGGGCTTCGTGTACAGGCACATCCTCAATATGACACCCTGTTCGCCCAGGCCGCGGTCATCCATCGTTTGCCGTTCACCGAGTCAACGTCCCAGGCCCACATGCAAGCCAGCAAGGCCATGGTCGATCAGGCCGATGAACTGTTCGCCGTGTGGGATCGCCAGCCCGCCCGGGCCTACGGCGGAACCGCCGACGTAGTGGCATACGCCCGCCAGCTTGGCACGCCGGTACGCGTGATCTGGCCCAAGGGCGCGGAACGTGACTAACAGCGAGGTCGAGTGACGACTGACTGGGGCCTCGTGTAAGGCTCGGTCACCACGGTGGCAGGAGGAGGCCGGGCAGATCGCACGGCATTGCCTCTCCGCCGGTGCCGGCTCACCTCCTTCTGCGGGCACGGACCGCCGGGCGTTCCCAGACGGGAAAGCGCTGGCGTTAGGCTGCTGTGCCGTGCCGCAGACACGCCTGGACACCGATCGGATTCGGGCGGCTCGCCGGGTCATCGACCCGGTTTTCCTCGGCACTCCGCTGTACCGCTGCGAGGCGCTGGAGCCCGTCCTGGGGTGCGCGGTGAGCATCAAGCTTGAAACGGCCAATCCGGTCCGCAGCTTCAAAGCCCGCGGTACCGAGGTGGTCACGAGCCTGCTCCCCGACAGTGGCCAGCGAGCGGTGGTATGCGCCAGCGCGGGCAACCTCGGCCAGGCCCTGGCCTGGTCCGGCCGCCGCCGGGGGCTGCAGGTCACCGTCGTGGCATCCCGCTTCGCGCCCGCGGCCAAGCTCGACCGCATTCGCGCGCTGGACGCCCGGCTGGAGCTGGTGGATGGCGACATCGAGGTGGCTCGCGAGCGGGCGGCGGCCATCGCGCTCAACGATGGCATCCGGCTGGTTGAAGACAGCCTGGACATCGAGACCTGCGAAGGCGCAGCGACCATCGGCCTGGAACTGACAGACACCGCGCCGTCGTTCGACGCCGTCCTGATCGCCCTGGGCGGCGGGGCACTGGCTACCGGCGTCGGTCACGTGATCAAGGCCATGTCGCCCGGCGTCGAGGTGATCTGCATCCAGCCGGCGGGCGCACCGGCGATGACACACTCCTGGCACCAGCGGCGCGTCGTCACCACCGGCCCGACCGACACGATCGCTGACGGCGTCGCTGGCCGGTGTCCCATCCCAGCCGTCCTGGACGACCTCCTGCTGGTCGCCGACGACGCCATCCTGGTCCAGGAAACCTCGATCATCGCCGGCATGCGGATGCTCCTGGGCCACGCTGGACTCGTCGTCGAACCCTCAGCCGCGCTCGGCATCGCGGCGATCCTCGAAAACCGCGACCGCTTCGCCGGCCGGCACGTCGTCACCATCGTGTGCGGCAGCAACGTCGACCCAGACAACTATCACCGCTGGGTTGGCACGGCTGCCCTCCACAGACCCTGACAATCACTCCTGCCGGCCCTCCCACCCAAAGGGGCATGCCCATCCCGCCCGCCGTAACTCGCGCGGGCACCCGATCGCCATCCAGCGGATCGTCCTGCTCACTCACCCCCGCTCACGGCTAGGAAACTGCACCAACCCCACAGTCCACGTCACCGCATCGACCGCCGACGTCATCAAGCTGATCAAGGCCTCCCAGAACGTCGTCACCGGTGACGAACAGGAACAGCTCGAACAACTGATCACCCGTGATCACAAGCACCACCAAGCGCGGCGAACACCCACGCAGAGCCGTCCGGGGAGCTCCCGCGATAACGCCAGGCCGCCAGGTGCATAACTGAACTGGCGAGCTTGTCCAGTGCTGTGGCACCTCATGGCGCGATGGGGATCACGATCTTCACCGTCTGCGTTGACCCTTGGCTGCGGCATGCAGGCCGCGGGCGAGGTCACTGAGGCCGCGTTCGAAACGTTCCACGAGTTCTGGCGCAACAGGCGGTTGGCCTTCGGTGTCGCAGCAGGTCGGCTTGGTACGTGGTTCCCTTGGTTCGTCGATACCGAGCGCGTCATAGAGCTGCTGGTAAGGGCTGGCTGAGCGGGTGTGCTCTGCGACGAGCAGCAGGATGCACCGGTCCGGCGCTTCGAAGGTGGTCAGCAGCTGCCATGCGCCATACAGATCCAGCCTGCAAACGACCGAAAGCTGCTCACCCGCCAGCCGCACACCAGCAGCTGCGCACCCGCGCCGGCGTATGTCGTCAACAGCTAATACCACCGAAGCCTTGGCTTTGCCCCTCATGGAGGCGATCTGCTCGCGTGCGAGCTGCGTCGGCCCAGTCGTGACCGTCAGCGTTCCTCCTCGGCGGCCCCGTCCTGGAGCTGTCGCCGTGCCCAGCTGAGATCTTCTGCTGACGGCGCATACTCATCGCCGAGTTCTCCCGCGCGCAGCTGGCCCAGCGCCTCAGCGAGCTTGCCATCTGCGTAGTCAGTGGCATCCTTGGCAGACCACCATACGTAATCGCGAAGCTCGCGGCTCTTGCCAAGCCGCCGCAGTTCATCAACCAGGACCTGCAAACGGACCAGGCTGTCGATGGTGACCTCGTGACGCCGCCGCTTCGCAGAAGCTGGAATCAGGACGCCCGCCTGCAGCCATGACTCCACTGTTGTCCGGGAAACGCCCAGCAGGCGGGCTGCCACCGCAACCGACACGCTGGGCAGGTCATGCCGCCGATGCTCGAGCAGGACCTCAGCTGCCTCCCGGACCTGTTCTCCGTCAAGTCTCCCCGCAGCCATGTCCTGCAAGAGAGCCACGTCGGTGACGACATGCTCGGCATGGTCATACTCGCTCGCGACAGACATCTTCCACCTCCTGCACTGAACAAAACAATTATAAATCTGTTCAGTACGAGTCAGCAGGCGGGCGGCACCCTTCGCGCCGGCCGAGTTACTGATTCCGAGACGCTCGCACTGACGCCCGGGCGGCCCGGCTTAAGGATCTAGGAGGCCGTCGGCGCGGCGATCACCGATCTTGGCCGGGAGCAACGGCCACCACGTGCTGCCGATGTGGCTGGTCGCCGGCGGCCGACCCTTTGCAACAGTGGCAACGGTCAGCTATTGAACCACTAGGGCCATAGGTCGCCAGCATGCTGCCAAGGGACCGGAAGTGACCCTGATACTTCCAGGTCAGCGGCATGTACCTAACCGCGCATCCGGAATCTGCTGCCGCGTCCGCCGCTCCCACACGCCGGCAAGTGGCCGGTCCGAACGTCCACGCGACCGCTCAAGCGGGTGTCACTGCTGTACTTTGCTGCTGTACGAGCGACTCAGGTGTTCGAATTATTCTTCTGAACTAAGTGGTCCCTGGTTCCAACAATACGAACCGCGCCCCGATCATCGCTGGGCCGATAATTGACTTCGGCTGACGGGTTCGACTCCGCCAGCATGGTCTTGGAGTGTCATAAGGCGAAGCCATTTGCCCAGCTAGCCGGACACATCGTGCAACTGCCCCGGCCCAACGCCGTGGCCCACCGGGGCGCAGACGATCGGTAGTACCACTGGGTTCGAATCCTCCAGGATTGGGCGTGGATGACGTGTCAGGGCGAAACTGTTTGCTCAGGCGGATGGCTTGACGGTCAACCTTCCTCCTTCGAACGCCGTCGTATGTCGCGGTCCGACCGGCAGGTCGCCCGAAGTGGGGACCGCGGACTCCCAACCGAGGCCACTCAGCCGTCGCCGCACAGGACCACTAGGTGGCTTCTTCTGGCGTGAGTGTCGGAGCCTTAACGTCAGCAACTCAGATAGCGCACGACTGCCATGACGCGTCGGTGGTGCTGGTCACCTTCGGGTGGGAGGTCGAGCTTCATGAAGATGCTGGCGACGTGCTTTTCGACGGCGCGGTTAGAGACGACCAAGGTCTGGGCGATGGCGGTGTTCGAGCGCCCTTCGGCCATCATGGCAAGTACATCGCTCTCGCGGGGGGTGAGGCGCCCAATGGGGTCTGCCTTGCGGCTACGGGCGAGGAGTTGGCGAACGACTTGGGGGTCGAGCGCGGTGCCTCCGCCCGCGACGCGGTGGACGGCCTCGATGAACTCGGCGACATTGGAGATTCGGTCTTTGAGGAGATAGCCGACTTTCTCGGTGTTCTCGGCCAGCAACTCGGCTGCGTAACGCTCCTCGACGAACTGGGAAAGGACGAGCAGCGCCACGGCGGGCCACTTCCGGCGTATTTCGAGCGCGGCGCGCAGTCCTTCGTCGATGTAGGTGGGTGGCATGCGGACGTCGATGATGGCGATGTCGGGCTGGTAGGTCTGGATGGCGTCGAGCAGTGGCGGGACATCACCGACGCCGGCCACGACGTCGATCGCACCTTCGGCGAGGATGCGGGTGATGCCTTCGCGCATCAAGACGCTGTCGTCGGCGATCACTGCCTGCATGGGATCACCGCCTCGACTCGGGTGGGGCCTCCGGGTGGGCTAAAGAGGGTGAAGGTGCCGTCGATGGATCGGACGCGCGCCGCAAGCCCGGCCAGTCCTCCTCCGGGTTCGAGCCGCGCCCCGCCGTTGCCGTCGTCCTCAACAACAACAATGAGGCGGCCTGGGCTTTGTCGCACCTCGACGGCGATGATGTCGGCATCGGCGTGCTTTTGGGCGTTGGTGACGGACTCGGCGGTGACGTAGTAGGCGGCGGCTTCGCTGATGGGATCGGGTCGTTCGGTGAGGTCAACGCGCAGGTTCACTGGGATTGGACAGCTCCCGACGAGCGCGGACAGAGCGGCGTCGAGACCGCGCCCGTCGAGCACGGACGGATGGATGCCGCGCACGATACTGCGGAGGTCCTCGATGGCAATTTTCGCCTCGCGATGGGCCTGGGCGACCAGGGAACGCGACGCGTCTGGGTCCTGCTCGAAGCGGACCTCGGCCAGGCCGAGATCGACGACGAGCGAAACGAGTCGGGGTTGCAGCCCGTCGTGGAGGTTGCGCTCGATCCGGCGCCGCTCGGACTCCGCGGCGGTGACCGCCTCGCTCCGTGCCTCCCCCAAGCGTTCGACCTCCGCGCTGAGCCGTCCAGCGCGACTGGGAGCCAACAGCCAGCGGGCCACCAGCAGATCGACTCCACAGGCGACCCGCACGACGAAGGGCCAAGCCAGCACACAGGCCGCCGCGAGAGCGAGCGGGCCGAGTCGCACGACGGATCGTGGCGAGAGATCCGGCCACCAGCCGAGCACCTGGGCGACGAGGCGCCACCATCCGAAGACGAGCAACGCGACGGCTGCGGCCACCGGAAGCCGGGCGAGCTCGTAAGCGACGAGGCGCCACGCCGCGGGAGACCGTATCCACGCTCGCGATCGGTCGTGGCGCCGCTCGTCGCCCGAGGTCTGAGGCAGTAGCGGAAGGTCCAGGTGCTCACCGGCGAAGCGTTTGAGGCGCCGCTGATCGAAGCGGGCCATCCCGGCTCCGAGGCGCAGCGTGGCCGCGCCGCTCGAGGAGCCGACGCCAACAATCCACGAGAACAGGCCGGACACGACGAGCCCGCCGACCAGGACGACGAAGAACGCCGTCCCGACGGCAACCGAGACCACCACGTTGGCTACCCGTGACCACGTGGCCGGCGCGATCAGACCTCGAAGCCCAGCCCAGGCAGCGCTCGCTGCCCTCGCAGCAAGGCTAGGGACTCGCGGGAGGCGACGATCTCGACCCGCTCGCTGTCGGCTCGCGCCCACCTCCTCCACGCCATCAACGTTACGACGATGGGGTCCAGAAAGGATGGGGGCCAGCCCCACGGCTGAGGTGGGGTGAACCGAACCCCTGATTCGGGTGTGGGGCCCATCGATCCCAGCCCCCCGGGCGTCGCACGCTTGTGCCATGACCACATCGAGCACCATTTGGATTCGCCAGTCGCCACTGACGACTTCCCATCGCGGAAGAGCCTTGCCGTGAGCCTTCTTGAGCTACACCACGTCTCCAAGTCATACGGCGAGGGTCCGAACGAGGTGTCGGCGCTCGCCGACATCGATCTCTCCGTCGAGGCCGGCCGGCTGGTGGCCGTCATGGGTCCGAGCGGATCGGGGAAGTCGACGCTGCTGACCATCGCCGGCGGGCTCGAGGACCCGACCGACGGCGAGGTGGTGATCGGCGGCTCGGCGCTATCCGCAATGTCCTTCGACGACAAGGCCCGGCTGCGGCGCCGCATTCTCGGCTATGTCTTCCAGGACTACAACCTGCTCCCGGGGCTCAGCGCGGCAGAGAACGTGTCGCTGCCCTTGGAGCTCGACGGGATGGCGGCTCGGCGGGCTCGCGTACCAGCAATGGCGGCCCTCGAACAGCTCGGCCTGGCGGAGCGAGCCGGTCACTATCCCGACCAGCTCTCGGGCGGCGAACGTCAGCGGGTGGCGATCGCTCGGGCGATCGTGGGCGAACACCAGCTCCTGCTCGCCGACGAGCCGTCTGGCGCCCTCGACTCGGCGAACGGCGAGGCGGTGATGGGGCTCATCGTCTCGACGTGCCGGCAGGGGTTGGCCGCTGTCGTCGTCACCCACGACGCCGGCCTCGCCTCCTTCGCCGACCGCACGGTATTCATCCGCGACGGACGCATGGTCACTTCGTCGCGTATCGAGTCCCCAGGGCAACCACGTGCCGAGGACGGAGGAGCACGATGAGTCGGCGCGCCAGGGTCGGGGCGTCGCCTGGTACCAATGGCCGCCCTGCCGGCGGCGGCGCTCCCGCCCGCAGGGCGATGAGCCGCTGGGCGTGGCGACTGTTCCGCCGAGAATGGCGCCAACAGCTCCTTCTCTTTGGCCTCATCGCCGTCGCCATAGCGGCCACGGTCCTGGGGGCCGGCGTCGCCACCAACACCCAAACGCCGCCCAACGCCACCCTCGGCGGCGCGTCGTATGCGATCACGCTCCCCGGTAGCGATCCGCAACTGGCCGCGGCGGTTGAGACCGTCGCCTCTCAGGCCGGCCGTTCCGGTGGCACGGTTGAGGTGGTTGAAGAACAGAGCCTGACGACCGGCTCGGTGAACTCGGTCGAGCTCCGTGCCGAGAGCCCGAGCGGCCCATTCGCCTCCACTTCCCTAGCGCTTCTCGCTGGCCGCTACCCGAAAGGTCCGGGCCAGGTGGCCCTGACCCGGTCGGTCGCTTCCCTCTACGCCGTGGGCGTCGGCGACCGATGGCAGGCAGCCGGCCGCTCTTGGCAGGTGACCGGCCTGATCGAGAATCCTGACAACCTCCTCGATAGTTTCGCTCTCGTCGCACCCGGCCAACTGCCGGCACCGACCTCGGTCAGCATCCTGCTCGGCGCCGCACCCGATTTCCCCCTCCCCGCCGGGGCCACCCTGGTCGCCCCCCCAGGTCCTTCCAGTGGGTTCGCACCCTCGACCATCGTGCTCGTCGTCGGCCTCCTCGGCCTGTTCTTCGTCGGCCTGATCGCGGCGGCAGGCTTCACCGTGATCGCCCAACGCCGCCTGCGTGCCCTCGGCATGGTCAGCGCTCTCGGCGCCACCCGTCGCGACGTCCGCAGAGTGATGATCGCCAACGGCGCCATCCTCGGGGTCCTCGCCACGCTCGCTGGTGCAGCCGTCGGCTTCGCGGCCTGGTTCGCCTACCTCCCGCATCTCCAATCAAGCAGCGCGCATCGCATCAACCCGCTCAACCTTCCGTGGCCAACCATCGGCGTCACGATGGCCTTCGCCGTGCTCACGGCGATCCGGGCCGCCCGCCGACCGGCCCGAGCCATCGCCGATGTCCCCGTGGTCGCCGCGCTCGCCGGGCGCGCCCCGCGCCCGAAACCCGCTCATCGCACCGCCATCCCCGGAGTGCTCCTCCTCGCGGCCGGCGCCTATCTGCTGGCCTCCTCCGGTGGCTGGGGCGCCTCCGGCACGAGCGCCACCCTGCACCTGCTCGGCGGCCTCGTCGCCATGCTGCTCGCCGCTGTCCTGGTCGGCCCCCTGTTCATCGGCATCCTCGCCGCCCTCGGACGCCACACCCCGATCGCCGGGCGCCTGGCGTTCCGCGACCTCGCCCGCTACCGAGCCCGGTCAGGAGCGGCTCTGTCCTCCATCAGCGCCACCGTCCTCATCGCCGTACTCGTCTTCCTCCTCGCCGGCGCCCGCTACTCCAGCGCCATCGACTACTTCGGCCCGAACCTGCCCTCCAACCAGCTCGTCGTCTACACGCCATCAGGCGCCGCCGCCGCCGGATTCAGCAGCCAGAACCTCTGCGTATCGAATGAGGGCCAAACCGCGCAGGCACTAGCCCACGACGAGGCCGGGATACACGAGATCGCTTCGTCGCTCAAGACCAACAACGTTCTCACCTTGAAGACCGCGACCGGCCTGCTCATCCAGACCAGCGACGGCGGCACCGATATTGGGCTTCCCTACATCGCGACCCCCCAGCTCCTGGCGCACTACGGGATCAACCCCGCAGCTATCGACCCCGACGCGGTCCTCCTCTCCGCTCGCAGCGGACTCAACGGCGCCCCCGCCCTCCAGCTCCCCCTCACCTGCACGTTCCACAACTCCTGCCCGCCAACGACCTGCATCGCCAACCCGACCATCCAGACCTCCGCCGCGCTCCCACCCGGCAGCGCGGAGCCGAACCTCGTTGTGACCCCGACCGCGGTCCACAAGTACGGGTTGCAGCCCCAGACCGCCGCCTGGCTCGTCCAGACCACCAGCCCGCTCACCGCCAGCCAGATAAACAGCGCCCGCCAGAGAGCATCCGCGCTCGGGCTCGTGATTGAGACCAAGAACGACAACCCGTCCCTCTCGGAGCTCGACACCTGGGCCACGCTGGCCGGGGTGCTCCTCGCCCTCGGCGTGCTGATCATGACCGTCGGCCTCATTCGCAGCGAGACCGCAAACGACTTGCGCATCCTCACCGCAGCGGGCGCCAACAGCAGGGTCCGTCGTGCCCTCACCGCCGCCACCGCCAGCGGCCTCGGCCTCCTCGGTGCGGTGATTGGGACCGCCGTCGCCTACCTGGCCGCCGCCGCTTACTTCCACAACGAACTCGATCAACGGCTGGGCCACGTTCCCATCACCGACCTTCTCGTGATCCTCGTCGGTCTCCCAACTATCGCGGGCGCCGGGGCGTGGCTTGTCTCGGGTCGACAGCCCTCTGGCGTATCTCGCCGTCCCATCGAGTGAACGGTCCCCTGAGCGTGCGCGCAATGCGAGACATATCAAGAGCGGGGCATCTCCGGGGTTTCCGACGCCACCACTGCATGAGTGGCTTGTCACAGCCAAAGAAACCAGCGGTCTGCTGCGGAGTCACGAAGAGGTCAGCGTGCCTGACTATTGGTTGTTGACCTCACGCCCTGCAGTCTCGATGCTCGGCGGACGCTGGACGCTCAGACTGCTGTCGGTGCTCTACCACGGGGGTCGGCGCTACCAGGAATTGGACGATGCTCTCGACGGCATCTCACAACGCTCCCGCTCATGCTTCCGGAGCTGAACGTGGTCGAGCACGCCTCATGACGCCTTGACCGAGACACTTCAGGCGCAACAGGCATGATGGACCCATGACTTTTGACTGGCCCAGTGAGCTGTTCGATCAGTTCGACTTGGAGTGGAACCTGGCCCATGGGCCCGGAGGCCCACGGCAGCCCAGCAGGCGCGGCTGGATGCACCCACGCCGGGGCTCGTTCTGCGTCGTTCCCCGATGCCTGGCACGGTGGGGCCAGACCGCCGGGTTGCGCATAATCCACGTAAGACCCGTGGCCCGAGCGCCTGATCACAGAGCCAGGTCATGCCTGGTCACGGTCAGATCGGCACCCTTGCCCGGCAGCCAGCGGCGGCGGTCATCACGGCGAGCGATGACCGTCGCCGTCAGCCGCAGGGTCCTGGTTAAGGTCTCGCACGAGCATCTGTGCGATCACCAGAAAGGTTGCCCGGCGGTTGCCGGGGACCGCGGCCAGCGCAGCACTGATGTAGCGCCGGACGAGCGTAACGCGACGGGGCAGCTGGGCGGCTGGGACGTCGAGAGCTGCGTCGATGGCGGTCAGCAGCGCAACCTCACCATGGCGGGGAAGCAACTCGAGCGAGATGGCGCTGGAGTTATTGCTCATAAACTGGGCTCCACTCGTCCTCAACGCTGGTGATCAGAGCCCAGACGATCTTGCCGCCCAGCTCCGGGGTGCTGTACCAGTGCCATGAGGTGCTCATAACCTCAACCAGCAGCAGCCCCCGGCCGCTTTCTGTGTCAGCGTTCGGATCCATGCGGACTGGGACCTGCTCGCTGGCGTCCCAGACAAGGATCAGGATCCGGCTGGCACCCATCAGCAGCCACAGCCTGACTGGCCCCGGCTGGCGCAGTGACCTGGATGCCTGCACCGCGTTGGTAACCAGCTCGGAGACGACCAGTTCGACCTTGGCACTGAGGGCGTCTAGCCCCCATTCCCACGTCAGCTGCCGGGCGTGCAGCCGGGCGCACGGTATCGCACTGGGTAACGCACCCAGCTCCAGGAAGCTCCGCTTCGGCCACTCACCGGCGCTGGCCTCTTCCGCACGATGCAGAGACGGCACCGCAGGAGACACCTCACGCCACAGGAGTTCGCGGACCGGTTCACGCAACCCAGGCCCCATCCGCTGCAGCCCGCCTGCGGCGGGCCACGGGTAGCCGATTGGGGATCGCGATACGCTCCCACCCGGGCTAACACTCAAGGGAAACTCCTTCTGATCTTGCCGCGGACCGATGTGCCTAGCTCTGTGACCAGGGACTGCTCACCACGGGTCATCCCCTTCCCCTCCGGTAGCCGCCAGGACGCCGGGAGCAGACATGCGTGATGGCGTCGGCGTTTCGTTCGGCTTGCTTTTCTTCCCACTCGCGCAAACGCCCAGCTCGTCTGGTGCTTCGGTCCGAAGGTCTTCTGTGAGTTCGTGCCCTTGCTGGATGGGCGACTGGGCTAAGCGCTCTTCGGCTTGGGCGCTTCGGCAGGCGGCGACACGAGCCACGTCTTGGGCGACCTCGTGCAGCTGCGCTGCGGCGCGGGCTGCTTGCTGCGTGCTGGTCATGACCGTCAGCGAACCCCAGCCGGCTACGCATGGGCAGTGTTGGGGGACGGGACGGATGTGTGCGCGGGGGGTGTGAATCAAGGCGAACGCCGTGCGGACCACCAGGCGGTGTCAAACTGGCCCCATCCGTACGGGTAGAAGGGCAGGCAGGTGCCGCGGCAGCCTAAAGAGGGGAATCTGCGGTTGCGGGCCTTACTGGACGAGACAGGAATGTCCAACAAGGGCCTGGCACGCAGAGTCGTTGACCTAGCCGTAGTCCAGGGAGTGGCCAATGTTCGATGCGATCACACATCGGTTCTTCGCTGGCTAGCGGGAGAACAGCCACGCCCGCCGGTTCCCGAACTGGTCGCGACTGTACTTAGCGACGTTCTGGGCCGGAAGGTCTTGGAAACAGAGCTAGGCATGACGCCAAGCGGCTTGCCTGGAGATCTCGGTTTGCAGATCTCTACTGACTGGGCGCACACCGTAGCTACCTCAACCGCCCTGTGGAGGGCAGACATGCAGCGAAGGCGATTCCTGGTCAACGCGGTCTTTACCTCGGCTGCGCTGCCCGCCTCCGCATTGCGCTGGCTCACGAGTCCGCCCGCAAACGCGCCTGCCGCCTTTGGGCTTCGCAGGATCGGGCGCTCTGACATCGACGCAGTCCACGAAGTGGCCAACTCTTACAGGGAAATGGACAACCGGCTGGGCGGCGGCAAGCTCCGCCATGCGATCGTGTCCTACCTCGACGATCACATTTCGCGGCTGCTCACCACAGGCAGCTACCAAGAAGAGACAGGCCGACGACTCGCCGCCGCATGCGGCGAGGTGTCGCAACTGGCCGGCTGGGTTGCCTACGACAGCGGCGAACACGGCCTTGCCCAGCGATACCTCACCCAGGCGCTGGCGTACGCCCGCCACGCCGACGACCCGGCACTAGCAGCGGAGATCCTTGCCGCACAGGCGCATCAAGCGCTCTATCTGGCCCGCCCAGACGAGGCGATCGACCTCGCCCGAGCTGCCCGGTCTGCTGCAATGCAGCACGGTTCAGCGACCCTGCTCACCGAGTGTCTGGTCATGGAGGCACACGGACACGCAGCTCGCAATGACGCTCACACCTGCGGCATCACCCTCGCTGAGGCAGAACGGACATTTGACCGCGCGATTGGCGAAGACGACCCGGCCTGGCTCGCTTACTTCGATGAGGCATACCTAGCTGCCCGCATGGCGCAGTGCTTCCGCGACCTTGGTGAAGCGGACCACGCTGCACGGTACGCGCGCCGCTCACTGGACATGGACGGCCGCTATGTACGCGGCCGTGCTTTCAACCTGTCCCTGCTGGCGACTGCCTACGCGGCGCAAGATGAGCCAGAGCGAGCGTGCGCTGCCGGACGGCAAGCACTGGACCTGACGGTCCGCCTCACCTCAGCGCGCAGTGTCCGGTATGTGCGTGACGTGGTGCGCAGACTTCGCCCGCGAGCCAACGTCCCGGCTGTCAAGGACTTCACCGCGGAGGTACGTGAACGCCTGCCCGCCGCAGCAGGAGATTCTGCACACCGATGATGGTTATCGCTCCCAGGATGTCGCCGTTGGCGATCATCACGGGCGTCTCATCCACCGGCACCCATCTGACTTCGGCGGTCTCATCAACTTCCGGCTCGCCGACACGCTCTGCTCCGAGTGCTAGATACAAATCCTGCGGATAGTCGGCGTTACCGATGATCGGCTGGCAGGTCATTACGTACTCGATGCCGCGCGGGCGCCAGCCCGTCTCTTCCTCCACCTCGCGCGCCGCTGCTGCCGCAGGATCTTCACCGTCATCTACATAACCGCCCGGCAGCTCCCAGACCCAGCGGTCCACGATGAAACGGTGCCGCCGCATCAGCAAAACATGCCCGCCTGAATCGTCCAGAACCGCCGTCATCGCACAGCGCCGCATCCGAAATACGTACTGCGTGAAACGCACATGGTTAGGAAGCTCAACATCTGCCAAGCTCACTCTGATATGAGGGGTGTCGTCCACCACGCGCTCGCTGTGGATCACCCACTTGTGCGGGTCAGTCACGTACGCGACGCTACCGGCCCAGACGTACCAGCCCACAGTGCCCGCTAGGCGTCGATACTGATCCTCGATCGCGATCTGGCTGTCGTCGGCACCTTGGCGAATTACGGCCGGAGCAGGGCCAGGCCGTCATGCTCGGCGAAGTCGGTGAAGTCCTTGACGTTAAGCGTCGCCAGCGGGAGCCCGTAAGCGATGCAGCAGGCAGCGATCCATGTGTCGTTGACCGGCGTGGGCCGACCGCGCTGCGTCGCGGCTGCCGACAGCTCACCCCACACAGCCGCGATGCTCTTGCCACCCGAGATCACTGGCTTGTCCGCCAGCCAGTCCTCAAGCATCGCCCGGTTGCGCGGTCCCCAATGCCGCAGCCTGGTCCACTGAGTTAGCTCACCGACGGTTACAAAGGTCACCAGCGGCTGCCGACCGACCAGACGAGCGGCTAACGCTGCCGGGAGCCGTCCCTTGAATGACCGGGACGCGACGTCGGTGTCGTAGACGACCGCCAGTGCCTGCGATTCAGGCAAGGTCAGCGTGCCGCGACTCGGTGACGAAGGCGAGGAACTGGTCAAGCTCCTCATCGGTCTGGAATGCGTCGCTGCGCAGCTCGTCCACCGAGCCGATCGCGTGGGCACCTGGAGTGCGACGGATCAGTTCCTCCAGCGGGATCAGGTCTTCGCCGCCAGCCGGGCGCTCATGCTCAGCACTCGTGCTCATCGCACTCGCCTCCTAGCCATCCAGCTCAGCTCCACGCCCGCACAGTGGATATGCCCAGAACCAGTGCCTCTACAGCCACCAGCGTGACCACCGAGAACGCTACTACTGTACTTCGCCGCTGGCTGTAAAGTACAACTACATTAATACTGACTATATTCGAAAAACTTGTTTGACATGGATAGATCGAACGTTACTGCGACTGGGTGACGTAGGCGCGACGCTCGCCTGTGACAGGAGCCCGGTACCTGACAGCCCTGGGCGCGGCCAGGGCAGAAGGCGCGCGGGATTCGCCGGATGGA
>Ga0335074_10002748_pt1 | contig 23962 bp, 19 predicted proteins | sample Lox_Sample_23_FD_206715 | JGI IMG/M metagenome (GOLD analysis project Ga0335074, IMG submission 206715) | Soil microbial communities from Loxahatchee National Wildlife Refuge, Florida, United States - Lox_Sample_2.3 | ecosystem: Environmental > Terrestrial > Soil > Wetlands | place: USA... | reverse complement strand
CAGCGTTTCGAGCTCCCGGGCCAGGCTCTGCATCTCCACCTGGGTCTTGCCGCAAGCCCCGGCCGCTTCCAGAATTGATGTGAGAGACTCCTCCATATTTACGAAGAAGGACTCCTGGCTGCCGGAGGAGATCCCCATCAGCTCCCGGCTCGCGGTGGCCATCTCGCCAAGGCGCACCGCAATGCCCGCGAGATCGCGTTCGATGCTCGTCACCGAGGCGGCGAAGGCGCGCGCGGCTTCCGCCAGTTGCGATTCCTGCAGTTTCAGGGTCGCGCGCACGTCTCCATGCAGCGAAAGCTGGCGCAATGTGTTGATTACATGTTCCACCTGTTGCCGCGTGATGTCGTGAAACTGAATGGATCGGACCAGGTCGTCGATGCCCTCGCAAACGGCGGCGTATTGGGCAGCCTGGTTCGCGGACGCATCCCGCGCACGCTGCCGCTGTTCTTGAAACGAATTCAAACTGGTTAAGACCCGGCCGGCGATGGCATGCAGATCCTTGAGCTCGCTCGCCTGCAGGTCCGCGCCTTTTCGCATGGCCGATTGGACGCCGCGATCCAGTTCCTTTGCGGTGTTGAGCACGCCTTCGCCGCTCGATTGGATGCGTTCGGATAACGGCGTCACCTCTTCGGCCAGATTTCCGAAGTCCACACCCGAGCTGCTGAGCCGCGTGGTCTCGATCCGGGTGAGCGTGCAGATGGTACGGAACACCGCCACCGTGTTGGGCAGCCCGGCAAAGGCTTGCCGCAGGCGCGAAGAGAGATCCAGGACACCGGCCAGCGTCTCGCCGCTTTGCGCGATTCTCGCGTCCACGCCCCGGCTATGCTCCAGCATCGCCTCGAGCGCCCGGCATACCTCGTGGCCTGCCTGGCCTGAAATCGTTTCGCGCCATACTTCCGTTTGCGATGAGATTTGCTGCACCGCCGCTCGAATCTCGATCAGTTTCTCGCCCACTTGCAGGAAGTCCTTCTCAGTGGAGCGATTCAGCTCCTCCAGATCCCTAATGATGCGCCCTAGGGCCGACGGCAGCCCGTCGCTCACCGCGGCTCGCGTCCCACCGCGGGTCAAATTGTCAAAGCTTCTTTTGAGCCAAGTCAATGTCGGCATTCGCTAGTTCCATATCGGCGATAATCCGCGAGAGTTCGCCCCTATCCTGGCTCTGATTGTGGCAGCGGCTACCGATATGAAAACTGTCCGAGGCTTTTGAGGCTAAGGAGCCACGCAAGATGGAACCCGAAGATCAAACCACCCGGCGGCGACCGGCCGAGACCATTATCGAGCGCAGGAGAGAACAGCGCTATCCAATTGAGGCCCAAGTCATCGTTCGTAGGCAGAATGGTGAAGTCCTCTCGGCGCAAGCCGTGGATATCAGCGCTTCCGGCATGCGGGTCTACGTCCCACCGGCCTCCTGCCCGCTTACTCTCGACGAAGAGGTGACGGTCGAAGTCGAGCTGCGCGATCGGCCCGACAAGCCATTCTCGGCCTGGGGATTAGGGCGCGTGGTTTATATCGATGACAGTGGCACGGGGATTCAACTCTACGGAGGCCATTTCGATCCCCTGCGGTTCGCTGAGGATGAGACTTAGGAACCTTCCTATGCACCATATTGAGTCGGGACAAGGAGAGGAATAGAGCTGTGCCCTTCATCGCAGCACAAGATGAAACGTCCTGGGTTCTCCGTCTGGAGGGCGACTGCGGCATGAACTGCGCGGCCGGGCTCAAAGGACTGCTACTCGAAGGGTTGGCTTCGGGGCGCCCGGTGTGCGTGGATTTCGACGAAGCCGCCGCGATCGATATCTCCATCCTGCAGTTGTTCTGGGCGGCGGAGCGCGAAGCGATACGGACGGGTTCTGGGTTTTCGAGTCGCGCGTCCGATCCGGTTCGTATTTTGGCCCGCGAAGCTGGTTTTGAACGCTTTCCTGGTGAGCCTCTACCGGAGAGCGGGCTTACGACAGTCGAGTAATCCGATGGCTAAGACGATCCTGACAGTCGACGATTCGGCCAGCGTGCGGCAGATGGTGAAATTCACGCTCGCCGGCGCCGGATATTCGGTTATCGAAGCGGTGGACGGCCAGGATGCGCTCGCAAAACTGGCGAATCCCGTAAACCTGGTCATCACGGATTTGAACATGCCGAAATTGGACGGCATCGGCTTGATCCGCAGCGTGCGCGCGCTTCCAGCCTGCAAAGGCATCCCGATCATCATGCTCACCACCGAATCGCAGGAAGGGCGCAAACAGGAGGGCAAGGCCGCCGGCGCCACCGGATGGATCGTAAAGCCTTTCACCACGCAGCAGCTGCTCGCCGTGGTGAAGAGGGTGCTGGGGTGAACGGATAACAATGACGGATCAGTATCAACAGGCCTTCCAGGAAGAGGCGCGCGAGCTGCTTGCCGAGCTCGAATCGGCGCTGCTCGAGCTGGATCAAAACCGCGCCGACCAGGATATCGTCGGGCGGGCCTTCCGCGCGCTGCACACCATCAAGGGATCGGGCGCCATGTTCGGCTTCGATGCGATCGCCAGCTTCACGCATCATCTTGAAAACGCCTTCGACCACTTGCGCACTGGACAGCTTGCGGTAACAACGGATCTGATTCGGCTGGCTTTGGCGGCGGGCGATCAGATCAAAGCAATGTTGGAGGAAGCTGCTGGTCACGCGGCCGCGGACCCGGGCCGCTCCGAGGAAATCCTGGCCGCCGTAAAGAAACTGACCGGCGCAGAGAGCCGGCAGAAAGAAGCCGCCCCGCTAAGACCCGCGGAACCTGAGCTAGGCCCCGAGCGCGAGTGGCGCATTCGCTTCCGCCCGGCGCCGGATATTCTTCTGAAGGGAACCAATCCGTTGCTGCTGCTGGGGGAGTTGCGCGCGCTGGGCGAGCTTCGGGCCAGCGTCGACACGGCCGCGATTCCACCCTTGGCCGATTTGGACCCGGAGTTATGTTATCTCGCCTGGAATCTGGTTCTAACAACAACCGGCCCGCGCGAAGCGATCCGCGACGTGTTCATTTTCGTCGAGGATGACAGCGAACTGAGTATCGAGGCGCGCGAACCGGCCGCCGTCGCGATCCGCAAGCCGGCCGAGCCTGGGGGGCCGAAGGCTGCGGCGGGCGCGGCCTCCATACGCGTATCGGCCGATAAACTGGACCAGCTCGTCAACCTGGTGGGAGAGCTGGTCACTGTCCAGGCACGGCTGAGCGATGCGTCCGCGCGCTTGAACGATGCCGATCTCGCCGAAGTGGCGCAAGCCGTGGAGCGGCTCACCTCGGAGCTGCGCGAAAACTCCATGAGCGTGCGCATGCTGCCCCTGCGGACCACTTTCGAGCGTTTCCGCCGGCTGGTGCACGATTTGGGAGCCGAACTCGGAAAAGACGTGGATCTGGTGATCGAAGGCGCCGACACGGAGCTCGACAAGACGGTGATCGATCAGTTGAACGATCCGCTGGTGCATCTCATCCGCAACAGCATGGATCACGGCATCGAGCCGCCGGCGGCCCGCCTCGCGGCGGGAAAACCGGGACGCGCGGTGCTGCAACTCTCCGCACTGCACTCCGGGGCCAACGTGTTGATCCGGGTGAAGGACGATGGGCGCGGCCTTAATGCGGAGGCGGTACGAGCGCGGGCCATCGAGCAAGGGCTGATCGATTCCTCCGCCCGGCTCACCGAGCAGGAAATCTTCTCTCTCATTCTCGAACCCGGCTTTTCGACCGCGCGCGAGATCACCGACGTTTCCGGACGCGGCGTGGGTATGGACGTGGTGCGCCGCAGCGTGGAGGCATTGCATGGTTCGCTCGAGCTCGCAAGCCAATTGGGCGCCGGCCTCACTGTGACGTTACGGCTGCCGCTCACTTTGGCCATCATCGACGGTTTGCTGGTTCGGGTGGGGGACGCGCACTTCGTCTTGCCGCTGGCCAACAGTCTGGAATGCGTGGAGCTTACCGCACACGACCTCGCAGAGGCGCATGGCAACCACATTGCGTATGTGCGCGGCGAGGTTATCCCCTACGTCCGCCTGAGCGAGTATTTCCGCATGCAGACGCCACGCCCGGAGCGGGAACAAATCATGGTGGTCGAAACCGAGTACGGACGCTACGGCTTCGTCGTCGACCAGGTGCTGGGCGATCATCAGACGGTAATCAAAAACCTGGGCAAAGCGTACCGCGATGTTCAGATCGTCTCCGGCGCCACCATCCTCGGGAACGGAACGGTGGCTCTGATTCTCGATCCGCACCGTCTGGTGCAAAACGCAATTCAGAACGCCGCGCAGGATCAGCGCGGGCGCAGACTCACAACGGGCCTCGAACACAAGGTTCAGCAATTTCATAGGAGCGGAAATGAACTGGTTTTATGATTTGAAGATTAGCGCCAAGCTGCAAAGCGGCTTCATACTGGTCGCGGCCATCGCCGCTGTCATCGGCTGGGTGGGGCTTTCCAAAGTAAATCAACTGAAGGCCAGCGGCGCGACCCTGTATAACGGCCGCCTGGTCCCCATCCAGGATATGGCCTATGCCAACTTTGGATTCTTGAACGCGCGCGCCGATTTGCGCGACCTGCTGCTCGCCAAGGACCAGAACGCGCGCCGCGAGTTTGCCGCGAGCATCGATACGGCGACGCAGGAAACAGAAAAGCGGGTCGAGGCCTACGGCAAAAGAACGCTGCTCAAGCAAGAACAGGATACTCTGCTGAAGTTCCAAGCCTCCTTCGAGCGCTATAACAAGCTCCGCGGGCCGGTGATCGAGGCGGCGTTGAACGGAGATGTTTCGAAAGCCGAGTCCCTGATGCAGGGCGAGATGCAGGACGCGCAGGCGGAGGCCCGCAAGGACCTGCGCGCTCTGATCGATCTCGACGGCCAGCTGGCCGAAGACGAAGAAAAAGGCGACGAGGCCGCGGCGTCGGCCGCGCGAACCGAAATCATGGTTTTCATGGCGCTGGGGATTCTGCTGGCGGTAGGACTTGGACTGCTGCTGGCCGGCATCATCGGCAAGCCGCTCCGGACCATGCAGGCGGCCGCCGAGAAGCTGGCGCTGGGCGATGTGAATGTCGATGTGGCGCTGGACACCCAGGACGAATTGGGCGCGCTGGCCCGGTCGTTCCGGGCCATGACCGATGTGATCCAGGACCGCGCTTCTCTCGCCCAGAAAATCGCGGCCGGCGACGTGACGCTGGAAGTGCGGCCGAAGTCCGAAAGGGATGTGCTGGGCAACAGCTTCGTCAAGGTTGTGGAAACCCTGCGGAAACTGGTCTCCGAGGGTGAAACGCTGGCTGCGGGGGCAGTCGCAGGCAAGCTTGCGACACGCGGGAAGGCGGATCAGTTCCAGGGCGGCTACCGCAACATCGTGGAGGGATTCAACCGCACCCTGGACGCGGTGATCGGGCCGTTAAACGTGGCGGCGAACTACGTGGAGCGGATCAGCAAGGGCGACCTTCCGCCGCAAATCACCGAAACCTACCAGGGCGAATTCAATGCCATCAAGAACAACCTGAATGCGCTCATCGGCGCGATGGACGAGGTGACGCACGCCGCCGAAGAGATTGCCCAAGGCAACCTCACGGTCGGGATCCGGGAGCGCTCCGCGCAGGACAAACTGATGCAGGCGCTGAGCGCCATGGTGTCGGGCCTCACCCGGACCGTCAACGACGTGCGCGCCATCGCCGGTGAGGTGGCCTCGGCAAGCCAGGCCATCAGCGCGGCCTCGGTGCAGGTGTCCAATGGCGCCACCGCGCAGGCTGCATCGGCCGAAGAAGCTTCGTCTTCCATGGAGGAGATGGGCTCCAACATCAAGCAAAATGCGGACAACGCGCAGCAGACCGACAAGATTGCGACGAAATCCGCCCGGGACGCCCAGGAAAGCGGCAAGAGCGTGCTCGAGGCCGTGGCGGCGATGAAAGAGATCGCGAGCAAAATCTCGATCATTGAAGAGATCGCCCGGCAGACCAATCTGCTCGCTTTGAATGCGGCCATTGAGGCGGCACGCGCCGGCGAGCATGGCAAAGGATTCGCGGTGGTGGCGGCCGAAGTCCGCAAACTCGCCGAACGCAGCCAAAGGGCGGCGGGCGAAATCAACCAGCTATCCGGCACAACGGTGAAAGTTTCCGAGCGCGCAGGGGAGATGCTCGACAAACTGGTCCCGGACATCCAAAAGACGGCGGAGCTGGTGCAGGAGATTACGGCGGCCAGCAAAGAACAGGATGCCGGCGCCGAACAGATCAACAAGGCGCTGCAGCAACTGGAAAAAGTGATCCAACAGAACGCCTCGGCAGCCGAGGAAATGGCGTCAACCACCGAGGAACTCACAGGTCAGTCCGACCAATTGGTGAGCGCGCTCGGCTTTTTCCGCACCGGCGACCGAGGACCAGGTCTCGCGCCGCGGCCGGCCGCAACCAAACCGGCTCCCGCGGCCCTCAGCAAGCTGCACAATGCCCTGGCACATGGCGCAAATCCAGCCCTGAAGAATGCCGGCAAATCCGGCGTCGCGCTTAAAATGCGAGAAACGGGCGACCACGTCGATAAGGAATTCGAGCGTTTCTAGAGAAGGATGCGGCTCGGCCGCTACTCCATCAGAGCAAGAGGTTGATTTGAAGGGAAAGCAGGACCTATGACACGGAAAGCAAACGGGTATACGAGATCACACAGCTCCGGCAACGGCGGTTCCGCCGTTCTCGATTACGGCGCGCCCGCTGAGCGGCACGGCAATGGAAAGGCCGGGCGCGGCAAAAACTCCGAAAACCAGCGCATCTCCCAAGAGATTGCGCGCCTGGTGGAAGCCTCCCGCGAAGGGCGCCTGGAGGAGCGCGCGCGGCTCGATCAGTTCGATGGGGCGGAGCGCGAGATGCTGCGCGGCATCAACGAAATGCTGGATGCGATCCTGCTACCGATCGGCGAGGGCAATCGGATACTCGCACAGATTTCGGCGGGCAAGATCGACGAACTGATCGCCCACACCTATAAGGGCGACCACGAAAGGATGAAACTGGCCGTCAACAACGTCGGCGCGGTCTTGCAGGGCCTGCAGAAAGAACTGGGGCGTTTAACGGACGCGTCCAAAGAAGGCCAGCTCTCTGAGCGCGGCAAGCCCGAGCAGTTCCAGGGAGCGTACGCGGAAATCGTGCGCGGCGTCAACACCATGTTGGACGCGATTCTGCTCCCCATCGGCGAAGGCAATCGCATTCTCGCGCAGATCTCAGCGGGCAAAATCGACGAGCTGATCGCCCACACCTACAAAGGCGATCACGAGAAGATGAAGCAGGCCGTCAATAACGTCGGCGCCGCCTTGCAGTCTTTGCAGAAAGAACTGGCCCGCCTCATCGACGCCTCCAGAGACGGCCAGCTCTCCGACCGCGGTAAGCCCGAGCAGTTCCAGGGCGCCTACGCCGAAATCGTGCGCGGCGTCAACGCCATGCTCGACGCCATCCTGCTCCCCATCGGCGAAGGCAACCGCATTCTGGCCCAGATCTCCGCGGGCAAGATCGACGAGCTGATCGCCCACTCCTACAAGGGCGACCACGAAAAAATGAAGCAGGCCGTCAACAACGTGGGCCTGGTTTTACAAACTCTGCAAAAAGAACTCGCTCGCCTGATTGACGCTTCCAAAGAAGGCCAGCTGTCGGACCGCGGTAAGCCCGAACATTTCCAGGGCGCCTACGCCGAAATCGTGCGCGGCGTCAACGCCATGCTCGACGCCATCCTGCTCCCCATCGGCGAAGGCAACCGCATTCTGGCCCAGATCTCCGCGGGCAAGATCGACGAGCTCATCGCCCACACCTATAAGGGCGATCACGAAAAAATGAAGCAGGCCGTCAACAACGTCGGCCTGGTGCTGCAAGGTCTGCAGAAAGAGCTGGCCCGCCTGACGCAAGCTTCCAAGGACGGAAAACTGGCCGAGCGCGGCGACACAGTCCAGTTCCAAGGCGCATACGCCGCCATCGTGCAGGGCGTCAATGCCATTCTCGATGCCGTGATCACGCCGCTCAACGTCGCTGCCAACTATGTGGACCGGATCAGCAAGGGCGATTTGCCGCCGCAGATCACCGACACCTATCACGGCGAATTCAACGCCATCAAGAACAATCTGAACACGCTCATCGTCGCGATGGACGATGTCACGCATGCGGCCGAGGAGATCGCCCAGGGCAACCTGACCGTCTCGGTCCGGGAGCGGAGCGCGCAGGATAAATTGATGCAAGCCCTGAGTTCCATGGTTTCCGGGCTCATCCGGACGGTGACCGATATCCGCACGATCGCGGGCGAAGTGGCGTCGGCCAGCCAGTCCATCAGCTCGGCTTCGGTGCAGGTGTCGAACGGCGCAAGCGCGCAGGCGGCGTCGGCCGAAGAAGCTTCTTCTTCCATGGAGGAGATGGGCTCCAACATCAAGCAAAACGCCGACAACGCGCAGCAGACCGACAAGATTGCGACCAAATCCGCCAAGGACGCCCAGGAAAGCGGCAAGAGCGTGCTCGAGGCCGTGGCGGCGATGAAAGAGATCGCGAATAAAATCTCCATCATTGAAGAGATCGCGCGGCAGACCAATCTGCTGGCTTTGAACGCGGCCATCGAAGCGGCGCGCGCGGGCGAGCACGGCAAGGGATTCGCGGTAGTGGCGGCCGAAGTCCGCAAATTGGCCGAGCGCAGTCAAAAAGCCGCGGGCGAAATCAACCAGCTATCCGGCACAACGGTGAAAGTTTCCGAGCGCGCAGGCGAGATGCTCGACAAACTGGTCCCCGACATCCAGAAGACGGCTGAACTGGTGCAGGAGATCACGGCGGCCAGCAAGGAGCAGGATGCCGGCGCCGAACAGATCAACAAGGCGCTGCAGCAACTGGAGAAGGTGATCCAGCAGAACGCTTCCGCGGCCGAAGAAATGGCTTCCACCACCGACGAACTGACCAGCCAGGCCGATCAACTGCTGAGCGCTCTCGGCTTCTTCCGCACCGGGGACGCCGGACAAGCCGTCCCGGCGCGAACCTCGGCGCCCAAACCGAATGGAGCGCTGGGAAAGCTGAAAGAGGCCGTTACGCATAGTCCCAGTCCGGCCCCCAAGAAGGCCGCCAAATCCGGTGTCGCCCTCAAGATGCGGGAGACCGGCGATCACGTGGACAAGGAATTCGAACGCTACTGACCGGCGGGGCGTGGGTGCTTGCGTGCCCGTCCCAACCAGAAGAAATGCGAAAGGAAGAAACTATGGGCGTTACCGAAATCACAGAAACCAGGCAGTACCTGACGTTCAAATTGGGCGAAGAGGTGTTCGCAACCGACGTGGCCAAGGTGCGGGAGGTGCTCGATTTCACCACCATCACCAAAATCCCCCGCACGCCGGACTTTATGAGCGGGGTGATCAATCTGCGGGGCAACGTCGTTCCGGTCGTCGATCTGCGGCTCTGCTTCGAGATGTCGAAGACGGAGAAAACAGTCAGCACCTGCGTGGTGGTGGTGGAAATGCTGCTGGACGGCGAGCCAACCATCATCGGGGCACTGGCCGATTCGGTCGAAGAGGTGATCGACCTGGAGCCGGAGCAGATCCAGCCGGCGCCCAAAATCGGCGCGCAAATCCGCACGGATTTTATCAAGGGGATGGGCAAACGCGACTCGCAATTCATCATGATCCTGGACATCGACCGCATTTTCTCGGCCGAGGAGCTCTCGGCGGTCCGCAGTGCGGAGCTGAACAAACCCGCCGCCGAAGTACACGCTTAGCGCGGGCGGCCGATCCCGCCGGTGGAGTATGAGCACCAGCAACGATGCCTTGTGCAACGCCGATTTTGAGAGATTGCGCTCGCTGATCTACAGCGCATCCGGCATCCATCTGGGCTTGGAAAAGAAGACCATGCTCGAGATCCGGCTCCGCCGGCGGCTGCGGAAGCTGAATGTCTCTTCTTACGCTGAATATTGCGCCCAGGTGTTCGCGCCCGAAGGGGACGCCAATGAACTGGTTCACCTGATCGACGTCGTCACCACCAACAAGACCGATTTTTTTCGCGAGGCCGGCCACTTCGATTACCTGGTCTCGAAAGCTCTTCCCGATCTGGCGGCACGCTTCGGCGCCGACCGCATGGGTTGGATTTGGAGCGCCGGCTGTTCCACCGGAGAGGAGCCCTATACCATCGCCATGGTTCTCAGCGAGTACGCGGAAACTCATCCCGGCTTTCGCTTTCGCGTGCTCGCCACCGACATCTCCACGCAGGTGCTCGAAAAGGCCCAGATGGGCATCTTTCGATCCGAACTGGTGCGCCCGGTGCCGGCCGAGCTTCGGCGAAAGTATTTCATGCGCAGCCGAGACCGGGACTCGGATCTGGTTCGCGTGGTTCCGGAATTGCGCGCGCTAATAGAATTCCGGCGCCTCAATTTCATGGATACCGATTTCGGACTCCCCGAGCCGCCGGAGGTGATCTTCTGCCGCAACGTGATCATCTACTTTGACCGGTCCACGCAAATCCGGCTCTTGACCAAACTCACGCGCGAGCTCGCTCCCGGCGGATATTTCTTCGCCGGCCATTCCGAGTCCCTGCAGGGAATGAATCTGCCGTTGGAGCCGGTAGCGCCCGCGGCCTACAGGAAGCAAGGATGAGCGAACCCGCTCCCGTTCTCCCGGACCTGAATCTTCAGCCCGGAGAATTGTACCTGGCGCGCGGGCCGGCAATCTTGCGAACGATTCTCGGCTCCTGCGTCAGCGTTACATTTTGGAACCGGCGCTTGGGCGCAGGCGCGCTGTGCCACGGAGTGCTCCCGCGCTGCCCAGCCGCTTGGCCTCCGGAATCGACCGTCGAAGACGGCTACCGTTATGTCGATTTCAGCATCCGGCACCTGGTTCGGCAATTCGACGCTTTAGGCGCGCGCCGCGATGAAGTGCAAGTGAAAGTCTTCGGAGGCGCCGACGTGCTTCCCGTCTCCGGCCCACGCGACCGGCCTACCGTGGGAGCCTTGAATTGCAGAGCCGCGCTGGAGGTTCTGGCCGCAGAAGGTTTCACCGTCGCCGCTTCCGATTTGGGAGGCTCGCGCGGCCGCAGAATCCACTTCCACACCGGCACCGGAGAAGTGCTGGTGCAAAAGCTCGACGCCTGGAACATCGGATTTCGGGAAGCAAGGAGCGCCCCGTGAGCTATCGCAGGATTCGCGTCCTGATCGTGGACGATTCGGCCGTCGTTCGCCGGACCCTCAGCGAAATCCTATCATCAGACCCCGCCATTGAAGTGATCGGAACAGCCAGCGATCCGTTCGCCGCCGCCGACCGGATGCGCGAGCAGGTCCCTGATGTCATCACGCTCGACATCGAGATGCCGGGAATGGACGGCTTGACCTTCCTGCAGAAGATCATGAGCCAGCATCCCATCCCGGTGATCATCTGTTCGAGCCTGGCCGAAGAAGGCGCGCAAAGCACGTTACGCGCGCTTGAATTGGGCGCCGTCGACATCATTGCCAAGCCCCGCCTGGGAACGCAGCAGTTCCTCCAGGAGGCGTCCGTGCGGCTGTGCGACGCCGTGAAAGCCGCGGCCGCGGCGCGGCTCCGCCCGTACACTCCCCACCGGACCGTGGAACCGAAGCTGACGGCCGACGCGGTTCTGGCGCGGGCCACCCACGCGATGCTCGAAACCACCGAGAAGGTTGTGGTGATCGGCGCATCCACGGGCGGAACCGAGGCGCTGCGATCGCTCTTGGAGGCTCTTCCGGCCGACGCGCCCGGCATCGTGATTGTGCAGCATATGCCCGAAGTCTTCACCCGTGCTTTCGCCAACCGATTGGACACCCTGTGCCGCATTACGGTGAAGGAAGCCGAGTCCAACGACACGGTGTTGCGCGGCCGCGCGTTGATTGCGCCCGGTAACCATCATGCGCTGCTCAAGCGCAGCGGCGCCCGCTACTTTGTGGAGATCAAGGACGGCCCGCTGGTGTCGCGCCACCGGCCCTCGGTCGACGTGCTGTTTCGCTCGGCGGCGCGCTACGCAGGCGGGAACGCGGTGGGCGTCATCCTGACTGGAATGGGCGATGACGGGGCCCGTGGAATGCTCGAAATGAAAGAGGCCGGCGCCGCCACCATCGCCCAGGACGAAGCTACTTCCATCGTATTCGGCATGCCCAACGAAGCCATCAAGCGCGGCGCGGTAGACGTGGTGCTGCCCCTGCAATCGATCGCCGACTCGATCCTCAGTCACGCGCGCTGAGACCGCTCAGCGGTCTAGTTCAAACGCCAGATACTGAAACCGCCCATCGCGCTCGATCTGGAGCACTACCGGGTCGCCCGGCTTCATGTGATTGAGCTGGGACCGGAAAGTGTCCAGCAAAGCGATCGGCGAATTGTTCATCGCATCGATAATATCGCCCGGCTGGAGATCGATGGATTGCGATTGCCCGCCCGCGGTTTTGGCGGCGACAATCAGGCCGTAATCGTGTCTGAGGCCGGGAATCATCGCGGCGACGTTCTTGTCGATCTCAATGCACAAAATACCCAATCGGGCGATGACGTTTCTCTCCGGGTGAATCAGGCGCCCTAGCAAACTGCTTCTGTCCGGGCGCTCGCGAACGGCGCAAACGATGTTCAATTCCTGCTGCCCCCGCAGAATGCGTAAGTCGAGTTTGTCTCCGGCGGACCGGCGAAAGATGTTGCTCTCCATTTGCGCGGCGGAAACCATTCTGTGCCCATCCAAAGACAAAATGATATCTCTCCGCTGGAGGCCGGAGCGGTCCGCTGGACCATCCTCCACTACGTCGGATACGATGACGCCATGATCGCGCGCAAGTGACAGCCCTCGGGCCATCGCCACATTGATATCTTGCGCATAAATACCGATCTCTCCGCGGCTCACGTGCCCGTCTTTGCGCAACTGCCGGTACACGTCACGCACCGTGTTCGCGGGAATCGCAAATCCCAAGCCTTCGTTGCCGCCCGATTGCGACACGATGAACGTATTGATCCCGGCGAGCACGCCAGTCATGGTCACCAAAGCACCACCGCTATTGCCGGGATTGATGGAGGCGTCGGTTTGAATGTAAACCATCGGGTCGCCGGTGCTTACCAAACGGTCCGGCGAGCTCACTACGCCGAAGGAGACCGAATTCCGTAATCCGAGCGGAGCGCCCAGCGCCAAAACCAAGTCGCCCTGCCGCAAGCGATCGGAATTCATAAATTGAAGAGTGGGTAGACGCTTTCCATCGATTTTCAGGAGCGCAAGATCGGATTCCTGATCGATGCCGACGATCTTGGCATCCTCCGTTTTGGAATTGCCCGAATCATCTTCATCCCCATTCTCGATACCGCCTTCCAACCCGGCGGCCGCTTCCGTCAAAACAACCCGAATGCTGATGGCGCCCTTGACCACGTGCGCGTTGGTCATGATGTACCCATCGGGATCGACGATCACGCCCGACCCGATGGATTTTTCCCGTTCAACGAGGCTTACCGCGTGGCCAGAGTCGGAATCCGTCAGGCCGTAGCCGGTGACTAGGACCTGTACCACGGCGGGCGACACCTGCTGAGACAGCCATCGCATCTGGCTGCTCAGCTCAAGCAACGAATCGGGCTCCCGGGACACCGGGGGAACCTGATTGGCGAATGCGCTTGCCATTGCACCCACTATCAGGAATGCCAGCAGCGGGTTGATGCGCCGGCTGAATGAGTAGGCCGCACGCCACAGCGATCGGGCGGCATGGCGGGCAGGTCTGTGCACCGGCTGCACCTCAATTTCCCGGAGCGGTGGGGGACCGGGTTGGCCTGAGGGAGCCATTTTCCGGCGGGTTTACCGCTCCGTCAACTGAAAAGTACCGCGCTTCGCCTCGCGGTCCCATACTCTGAGACCAGTATATTGAGCCAGTTCACTTAGGTATCTGCCGTCGGAGAACGGATTCACCGTCGTCCGCCGCCATGCCCACCACCACCGCCGTGGCCACCGCCACCGCCGTGAAACCCTCCACCACCGCCGTGAAATCCACCGCCGTGGCCACCGCCGCCGCCGTGAAAGCCGCCGCCGCTGCTGCGTCCGCCTCCGAACGACGGAGCGGAACGAAAACTGCTGCTGCCGCGGCTGCCGCCGAAAGACGGACTGGAGCGGTATGCGGGTGCGCTGCGGAATCCGCCGTATGAGCGGCTATAGGAGGGAGCGGAACGAGAAGCGCTAGCTCCGCCATAAGATCGGTACGCATTGCTACCGCCATAGGATCGGTACGCGCTGCTACCGCCGTAGGATCGGTACGCATTGCTTCCACCATAGGACCGGTACGCGCTGCTACCCCCGTAACTTTGGCCAGACCGGAAACCGGGCTGAGACGCCGAGCCCCCGAAACGATTCGATTGGCCTGTTCGGGCGCTCAACCCCGACCTGGCACTCGAAAACGCCTGCGACCGGCCGCCTCCGAATTGCGCGCCCCGCCCTCCGAAGTTGCCGCCGAACCGGCTGGCCACGGCTCGATTCGAATAGGCAACGCCCATGCGGTGTTCCGGATTGTGGACCCAAGTTCCCCGTCCGCCGAATCCGCCACCAACGAAGCCGCGGTACCCGTAGTGGTTAAAGAAGAAGCCGTTCTCGAAAATCGAGCATGCAAACCAATTCGGCCCCCAGCCCCAACCGCCCCAGCCCAATCCGCCGAGGAATCCGCCGATGTAGATCCCGGGTCCGAAGCCGAATCCGAAGCCAAAATCCGGATAGTAAAGCGGAGGGTAGTAACCGTAAGGAGGCGGACCCCAGACATCTTCCGGATTGTAGTCGGGCACATACATCACATTGGGATTGGTTGGCTGGATTTCGATCGCAGTCTGCCCGCCTTCGGTGTCCGTGGCGATGGTCTCCTCGGGATTGGAGTTGAGCTGCCCAGCCGCCCGCGCTTGGGCGCGCATGCGCTGAATGGCGTTCATCACGTCGGCCTGTTGAGCGAGAAATGCATTGCCGAGATCGGTGGTCCAGCGAATATCGGAGTTGAGCCGCGCCATCACATCAGGGAAAACCACCAGGGCCTGGACGCTGGGATCCCAATTCTGCTGGCGCGCCGCGTCCACGAGCTGCTGGCCTTGCAGATTCGGATTTTGTTGCAGCCATTGTCCCGCTTCGACGATCTCGAGCGGATAAGTAGACGCCACCAGCACCTCGCTCACCAGCGCATCGGGATAAAGCGCGATGGGGGCAACCAAGGTGTCCAGTTGCTGCGGAGACAGCAACTGCGGAGGCTGCTGCTGCGGGGGTTGCTGAGGAGGGAACTGCTGGGGAGGGAACTGCTGCGGAGGAGGTCCGGCGGGTTGCTGGGCAGCCAAGGGCGCACCACCCGCAAATGCGATCAACAACACAGTGCAAACTACGCTGAGGGTCTGCCGGACGATTGAGCCACTATTCTTCACGCCTCTACCTCCCGCGCTAATGAAACGGACGCACATCCACGTTACTTGGGTGCCTTTATTATTCCGTTCCCATACGCCACCTCAGGGAGGGCACGTGACCGCCCAAACGGGAAATGTTCTATTCGTTGCGTTTACCGTTTCTGGGCCGTTACCGGGGTTGGCTCAATACCACCGGGTTGTTGGATCGCAGCCAATTTTTGCAGGGTAGTTTGTAAGTCGCGCTATCGGCGCCGCTACCAGACAATAACACCGAAAAATACCAAGCTAGCGCGATTTCGAACTGAGAGGAGGCGGGCTATAGTCTTTCTAGAATCCCCGTAATCGCCGGGCGGCGCCGCGGTCAACCAAGACACTCCAAGCGGCGCGCGCCCGGCCCCGCAACTCAAATGCATCCGTGCCAAGGTTAGGTGGTCTAGCCGAATAGGTTCTCTAAGAGTAACTGCCGCGCGACCGCCGTTCGTAAGCCAGCGCCTCCAGCAGAGACTCCGTGGAAAGGCGGGCCTGCGCATCCGCCGCAATTTTGGGCCGAAGCCGTGTAACGATCTCGCGCGCCATGCCCGATCGCACATCGGAATCCAGATCGTAACGGCGATGCAGGAACGCATCGATCAATGCCAATTCCTCCAGCGAAAGGGTGGCAGTGGAGACTTGCGCCGCTCCAGCCTGATGCGCCACAGCCGATTGCTCGGTCTGCCAAATCGGCCGCATCTCCGCCATGGACGTTTCGCGCACCACGACCGAACCCGCAATGAAATCGCCCAGACGCTTGTTCTTGGCGTTCAGCAGAGCCACCAGCATGCCGACCGCGTAGAACGCCGGAAGCTGATCGACGATTCGCAACAGATTCCGTCCGATCGTTTCCGAGGGAGTGAGAGGACGGCCGGTCTCTTTCACCACCCGGATGCCCACCATCCGTTTCCCGGGCGTTTGGCCGTTCCAAATGATTTCGAAGATCGCGAAGTAGCCGAACATCAATACAAACCCGGCAAATCCGAAGGCTGCCGTCATCCACAAACGTTCTCCCTTCCATCCCATTGCGCTGCCGGTGATGCCCAGAACTGCGAGAATAACCAGCATTGCCAGCCCCACGCCGGCCTGGATCAGCGTATCGACCGCCAGGGCGAGAAACCGGCTCCCGATGCCGGCCACCGCGAACTCCAGCGGCATCTGCTCGGGCGTCTCAATAGTAAGCTTGTCTGAGAGGGATGACACTGCGCTCAGTTCGTGGGGCGGCCTGGGTGGGTCTGGAGACATGGTTTCGATCCGTTGGATAGAAAAGCGAAGAAAACACTGGGACCGGCTGGAACAACTGGTTCGGCTGGCGGGTTCCGGCCTCACCAGATTGAATCACCAGGAATTGCAGGAACTCGGCCTCCTTTATCGCCAAACCGCTTCGGACTTGTCCGTAATTCTACAGGATGTATCGAGCCCGCAATTAGCAGCTTACCTCAATCAGCTTCTGGCGCGAGGTCACAATTTGATTTACATGGGGCATCGCCCCAAGGCGGACAATCTGCTTGGTTTTTATGGCCGCACTTATCCGAGAATCTTTCGCGAAATGCTGCCTCTGACGATGCTGGTGATCGTTGTCTTTCTGCTGGCCGTGCTGGCCGGCTGGGCAGTCACGCTGCATGATCCCGGCTTCGCGCATCGCTTGCTCGGGCCGCAGATGATGGAGGACATCGACCGCCGGCAGATGTGGACCCAATCGGTCGTCGCCATTAAGCCCGTGGCGGCGTCTTCCATCACCACCAATAATCTGACAGTGGCTTTCACCACGTTCGCCTTGGGCGTCACGGCCATCGGAACAATTTGGATGATTGTCTTGAATGGTCTGCTGCTCGGCGTGGTGGGCGCCGCCACCTGGCGAGCCGGAATGGCGCTGGCATTGTGGAGCTTCGTTGTGCCGCACGGCGTTCTGGAGCTCCCGGCGATTTTTCTCGCAGGAGCGGCCGGCCTGGAGATTGCCCGCGGCCTGCTGTTCCCGGGTCTTCTGCCGCGCCGCGAGTCCTTAGCTTACGCTGGTGGCCGGGCGTCAAGATTGGTGCTCGGTACGCTGCCGCTGTTGCTGATTGCCGGAACGATCGAGGGTTTCTTCTCGCCTTCGGATGCTCCGGCCGCAATGAAATTCACGCTCGGGGCGGTCCTGTTCACGGCGCTGCTGGCATATCTTTTCGGCGCCGGCCGGACACCGAAACCTAAAGCAGCCCCCGATCTTTGATTTCCAGGTACTGATTCACCAGCGATTCAGCCAGCGCGCCGGGCGCCAGGTCGAACGCCAGCACTCCCTGCTGGCGCAAACGGCGCAGCAGCAGATCCCGCCGCTCAATGACCTCCAGCGCCGCAGCGTGGCGGAACATCTGGTCTTCGGTCTGAGGAATCGATTGGCCCATCGCGAACAGATCGGGTTGCGAGACGCCCGCGAAAACCACAAGGTGCCGTCCCGACATTTGGCCTGCGTATTCGATGACTTCGGGCGTCGTGGGCGTCTCGGCGAAATCGGTAATCCAGATGATCAACGATCGCCGGCTTTGGGTGTGGAGCAGGGCTCGCGCCGCCAAAGCATGATCAGCCTCCGATGTTTCAGCGCGAACCTGCGTCAGGGCGTCCAGGATGGTGCGGACATGGAGTGTTCCGCGGCCGATGCCCACCTGGCGCTGCACGGAACGCCCGTACGCCAGCAAGCCCACGCGGTCACCGTGCTGCGACGCTACTTGTGTGAGTGAAAGCGCGGCATCCACCGCGTAGTCGAGCTTGGAGGCGCGGAAACCACGCCGGGCATCCTCCACTTCGCTGCGCAACAGGCGGCCGGCGTCGAGCACAATCCATACAGTCTGGCTGCGTTCCATTTGATAGGTGCGGGTGATCAATTGATGGCGGCGCGCTGTTGCCGGCCAGCAGATGTCGCGCACGTCGTCTTCCTGGCGATACTCGCGCAAGGCTTCGAACTCCCGGCCCGCTCCGCGCTGGCGCCTGCGGCGCTTCTCCATCTCCACTTGACGGCTGCGGATCAAATATAAGGCGAACCGCCGTGCCAGTTCCAGGTCCGGAAGCACGCGGACCTTTTGCGAGAGATCGGCAACGGCCCGGCGTTCGGCGAATTGCAGCGCGCTTCGATATCGCACGAACAATCTTCCCAGCGGAACATCGCCGCGCAAGCGAGGCAATACCGAATAGGCATGGCGTACCGGGCCGGCGGCAGGCACCTCGATTTCCGCTTCGGGCGGCAGTTCGCGCAGTGCGACCGGCGTTTCATCGATGAAGGCGGCGTAGACGGGCGTGCGGCCGTAGTTTTGGAGCTCGATTTCCACCTTCGCGGACCGGCCAAACGAGAGCGCCGACGTCCAGATCCGGCGCGCTTCCAGTTGTGCGGGCGCCGGCAATCGAAGCCAGTCGGCGACGTAGATCCCAATCGCCACCGCATCCCAGAGGAACATGACGGCAACAAATCGCGGGGACCACCAAGCCGGCACGATCCACAAGAGTCCGAACAGCAACATCACAAAAAAGCGAGGCCCAAACGCAAAGGGAAGGCGTCCACGGGATCGCAGGCGGGCTTCGACGGCCGCGGGGACCAGCGATTCAGTCAGCGTCATTTCGGAACTTCGACCGCAGCAAGCACCTGCTGGATTACCTGGTCCGCCGTCAAGCCCTCAAGATCGGCTTCCGGCTTCAGAATGATGCGATGGCGCAGCACCGGCAGAGCCGCGGCTTTCACGTCGTCGGGCAGCAGATAATCGCGTCCATCCATTCCGGCGAGTACGCGCGACGCGTGGAACAAACCGATGGCGGCGCGGGGGCTGGCGCCCAGGGAAATGGCGGGCCAATCGCGCGTGCGGCGAATCAAATTCACGACGTAGGAATTCAGCGCAGGCTCCACTTTCAAATTGGCGATTTCGCTGCGCGCAGCGGCAAGCAGCGCCGGATCAAGAGGCTGAATCGCAATGCCGTCCAGCCGCCGGACATCGAAACCCTGGCCGTAGCGGGAAAGGATCTCGACTTCTTCCTCCGCGCTCGGATACGTGATGCGGACCTTCAACAGAAAGCGATCGAGCTGGGCTTCCGGTAACGGATACGTGCCTTCGAATTCCACTGGATTCTGCGTCGCGAGCACGGTGAAATTTTCCGGCAGCGTGTGGCGCTGGCCGTCAATGGTGACCTGACGCTCTTCCATCGCTTCGAGCAGGGCGGCTTGGGTGCGGGGCGCGGTGCGGTTGATTTCGTCCACCAACAGCAGGTCGGTGAAAACGGGTCCGGGGTGCAAGCTGAACGCGCTGGTGTTCAGATTGAACACGTTCGTTCCTGTAATATCGGCGGGCATTAAATCGGCCGTGCACTGCACGCGCTGGAAGCGGAGGCCGCAGATACGGGCGAGGGATTTGACGGCGAGTGTTTTCGCCAGGCCCGGCACACCTTCGATGACGGCGTGGCCATTGCAAACTAACACCAGCAGAAGCTGATCCACTACTTCAGACTGACCCACGATCACTTTGGCTAGCTCGGTACGCACATGCTTGGCAAGTGCGGCAAGATGTTCCACGTCAGTTTTTCTCCTGGGAATGCGTGTGTGGCGTCCTGAGTTGCACTAAGTAGCCCTCCATGCGTCGCACCAGGCTGAGAGCTTGCCGGGCCGGAACCTTTGGCAGCTTGGCGTGCAATGAAGCGTCCCGCAGCACCTCACCAATTTGTTCTTCCATCCCGAGCCTTTGGCGTGCCGCGAGCGCGAGCTCGGAATCGTCCACAGTCGGCGCAAATCCAAGCCGCCGGGCCAGCCCGCGCCGGAGCCTTCGATAAGACACCTCGATCGGAATCGCGGCCGCACCTGCGCGCTGGTAGAGGCCGCCCATGGTATCGACAAACTCGAGAGGAGATAGCCTTGAAGCGGGCGCCGGCGTGAAGATGGGGCCGCTGCGTCGGCTGAAAGTGAAGAGTACCGCGACAACGAAAATCGTGAGCTGCACGCACGCCCACGGGAGGGGCGTTTTTTGAACATAGCCCCAGAGCGATCCGCGCGCGCCGTGAAAATATTCGTCCCAGTAAATCACGGAGGACGGATCGCGGCCGGCGGCATCCATACTATTGAGAAACAGCCGGAGGTTGCCGGCCTGCGAGATTCCCGCGTTAGTCAATGGAGTGGCTCCGGCCCACCAGAGGATCTCGCCTCGGCCCATTTTCCAGGAGACGACAACCGGCAAGTCCCGCTCCCCGTAGAGTGGAATTTGCGATTCAGTCAAGCCGCCCCAGAACGCCACGGGCCGCATCACAATTTTATCGGCCGCGCGTGAAACGGAACTTGGAAAATTCGCGCGGAACGCTTTCCACTCCGGATTCAGGTTGGGGAAAACAGAGCGGGCTCCCTGAAAAAATATGCCGATGGTTGCGCCCGAAAACAGGACATGGCCGCCACTTTGCACGTAACGCTGCAGCGCCGCGCGGTCCTCCGTCGAAGGCGGGTCGGTGGGATCGGCAAGAATGAGCAGCGATCCGGCGCCCGGCGATCGCAGAGCCGTTGGCGCTTCTTCCCAGCGGCGCACCGGATAATGCAAATCGGTCAGCAAAAGATATGCGGCCAGCGCGCCGCCCGAGGTCGAGTCGTAACTGGAAGGGACCGCTGTTCCCTGCCCGGTTGCCGAAGGTGCAAAGACCGCAATCGAAGCCAGCAAGAGTACGGCCAGCGCGGCTGCACCCCACATGAGCTTGCGATCGGTGGAACTCAATCCACTCTGCATCCGAGCGCCTCCAGATGTTTCAAGGATTCTTCAAAATCCCCCGCACCGGCGGTTTGCTTGGCGTACCAGAAACGCTCGAGTCCCAGCGTGAGGGCGCGCAGAGGATGGGAAGACGGCTGGTCCTGGCGAAGTAAGCGGAGATACTCGCGTGGCGTTCGGGCTCGATCATCGGGAAGCGTGCGGGTTTCCTGCAGTCGCGCGATAGCCGCCCAATAGGCGCAATGAATAGCGTCGCGCCATTGGCCACCCGCAGCGGCCAAACGTGCATCGCGAAGCCAGGTTTCCGAGTTGCGGAGTCCCTCTCGGACAACCACACGCGACAGATCGAGCGTAGGTTCACTTCGTGCCCACAACCGGACCAGCCACAGAGACAAAAGTCCGACGGCGGCGGCGATGAGGATCCAAAACAAAACTTGTCCCCCGGCGCCGTGCTGGCCGGCGAATCCGAATATACTTTGCAGAAACGAGACGATCCATAAGATGATCCGGTCCCGCAACAGGTCCCAGGCACTGGGCGGATGGACGCCCGAAAACTCGCGCCGGGCTAGAATTTTGCTGAGGGCTTGCCGGGCATAGGAAACGGACTCAACCGGAGGCTTGGAATAAGATTCCAGCTGCGCAGCCATCTGCTCTATCCATTGCCGCGCTTGTGGCAGGCGCCCCGCGGCGAGCAGCGCCCGCAAGGGCTGAGCGGGGATGGAGTAGCGGCCTTCGGACGTGGCGATATTCCACTGATCCGGCAAAGCGTTCGCCGGCGGCCGGGAGTTGTCATCCAGTTGGGACTCGATTTGCCGTAACTGGGCCGCGAGATCCGCGGGGCTCAAGACCTGCGAGGCCGGCTGCGCGGTAACCAGCGCGCCCGAGAAAACCAAGCACGCCAGACAAATCCAAATTGTCACTTGAAAACTGCGATGCAAGATTCGCTTCCGGGAATTCTTAAATAATGGACGGCAGGCCGCTCGCGTTAGGCGCACGCTGGGATTCCGGATTCATCATAAATTGGATATCGAATGCCTCTTTTCGAACCCGCAGATCGTAATAATAAATGGAGGTCGCGATCAACACGATCGGGCGCACCAGCGCGGCCGCGACACTATTGCCCACCTGCATGATCGCCGTCCAGAAACGGAACATACCCGGATTTCTGGCGCTGGCAGCCAAGGGGATGGTGAAAGGAAGCGCAAAGAGAAGTTCGGCCGCGAGCGTAATAACGATTACCAGGAGCAGGATCACGAAGGCGCGCCCGGCGTTGTCGCGTGTAAGATCCCAACTGCGAGAGAGCGATTCACGAGGGCCGCGCCCTTCAATGAGCGCAGCCGGCACACAAATCAACAAACGGCACGCGACATAGATGCCGGGAACGATGAGCAGGATCATTGCGCCGCCGATGGCAAGCCCGTTTAGTGCGACCACCCCGAACAGCGGCCCGAGCTCACTTGCGACCTTGCGCAAAGCTCCGCCGATGGAAGCTGGACGTCCAAGATACAGATCGGATACCGCGAGTATCGCGCCCCCTTGCGCGAAGAGATAAGCGAACAGGTTCGCCAGTGCGACGAGCAGAAGCAATATACCGTTGAACCCAACCGAGGCCGCGCCCGCGCCAAGCGCATTGATCGCAAATAGTTGGGTCAGATTCAGCGCCAGCACGATGAGCTGCGGAATGCCGGAAATACCGATGAAAACCAGAAAGTGGCGGCGATAAAGGAAAAAAGTGCGATCGAGAATCTCGCCTAAAGATAACGGTCGCAGTTCGAGGCCGGTCATAACTTACTCCCCGTGCAAAACTTTGTAACGTGGTTAGGTGGTTATTATACCCGGCAAACCAGTACGATTGAAAGGTAGCCGCTCAAAAGTGTGTGGGCTGCGGCCGCACGTGGACGGGCGATCGTGTTCAGGCGCTCACTCGCCCATCAGAACCGGCCCGGCATAGCCTGTCATCTCTAAATAGCCCAGCCCCCCGACCGGCCGGTTGTTTCTAGTGGCGGCAATCACGATCGATCCTTCCCAATAGCTGGGTGCGAAGCTGGTTTTCCCCGCGAGTTCCTGTTGCACCAGCGGCGCCGTAATGGTTGCGTTCAGCGCCAGCGAAGGCACTCGGATGGTCCATTGGATCGGATATCGTCCGCCCGAATTGGGGCTCCGCCAGGTCCGGCCCGGTATGAGCGCAAAATCGCTGGCTGAAAGATGTGTTGCGCGGCCTTGCGGATCAACGTACGTTCCAGCCGAAAACGGATCGATCGTCCCATCCTTGCGGCGCAATTCGAACAGCATGATTTCCGATCCATCCGCAAGCTGCAGGCTGAACCAATCCCAGCCGGTCTGGTTCGGCGCAAGTTGATCCGTGAAGAACTCGTGATCCATCCAGCTATCGCCCGCGACATCGAAACGCCGGCCGTCAAGCACGATCACGCCGCTCGTGATCAGCCGCGTAAAGGAGATGTAGTGGGATGCCCGTCCCGGCCCTTCGGCTTTCTGGCTAACTCCGTTTTTACCGTGAACGATGGGAGGCTTGATCGTCTTCAGTGTCAGTTCGAACGAAAAACGGTCGGCGATCGCTTGCAATTTCTGGGATGCCATTGCGCCCGGCGCGTGAGGATCGAGCTTCCACTGCGCTTGCCAGTTGCCGTTCCACACGCGCGCCTCCCGCTCATCGGCACCCGCGATTCCGGCGCCGGAGCGATTGAGACGTTCGGTATAGAGAAAATGCCCGCCGTTAAGATCGCTCAGCGCCAGATGCGCTAGCCATACATCCCGGACGTCCCAAACACTGGGCGCAGCGGCGCTCCGTTCCACGCCCAAGCGGAAGAAGGTCAGTTCGAAACCAAATCGCCGGCCTTCGGCGGTGTGAACGTTGCCCGTGTAATACCACCATTCCGTCTTGAAATCGGGATGATTGAAATGGTCGCGCGGGAATGCATAGCGATAG